>Ga0315901_10000991_pt1 | contig 41123 bp, 35 predicted proteins | sample LakEriMetagenome_10_FD_203761 | JGI IMG/M metagenome (GOLD analysis project Ga0315901, IMG submission 203761) | Freshwater fungal communities from buoy surface, Lake Erie, Ohio, United States - Buoy 2 MA116 | ecosystem: Environmental > Aquatic > Freshwater > Lake | place: USA: Lake Erie, Ohio...
GGCGGGCCGGTCCCGGTCCGCTCAGCCGGGGCGGTGGCGGTGGACGTCGGTGTACTCGGGTGCGAGCGGCGTGTTGCCGGCGATCAGGTCGGCGGCCTTCTCCGCCAGCATCATCACCGGCGCGTAGATGTTGCCGTTGGTGACGTAGCGCATCGCCGACGCGTCCACCACGCGCAGTCCGTCGACGCCCCACACCTTCATGCTGAGCGGGTCCAGCACGCTGTCGTCGTCCTCGGCGCCCATGCGGCAGGTGCAGCTCGGGTGCAGCGCCGTCTCGCCGTCCTTGCGCACCCACTCCAGGATCTCATCGTCGGTCTCGACCGACGGGCCGGGGGAGATCTCGCCTCCGTCGTACGGGGTGAGCGCGGACTGTCCGAGGATGTGGCGGGTGACCCGGATCGCCTCCACCCACTCACGCCGGTCCTCGGGCGTGGAGAGGTAGTTGAAGCGCAGCTCCGGCTTCACCGTCGGGTCGGTCGAGCGGATCGTGACCGACCCCTCCGAGTTGGAGTACATCGGCCCGACGTGCACCTGGTAGCCGTGCCCGCCGGCCGGTGCGCTGCCGTCGTACCGGACCGCGATCGGCAGGAAGTGGAACATGAGGTTCGGGTAGGCGACGTCGTCGTTGCTGCGCACGAACCCGCCGGACTCGAAGTGGTTGCTCGCCCCCGGTCCCGACCGCAGGAACAGCCACTGCGCACCGATGAACGGCCGGCGCCACAGCTGCAGGTTCGGCTGCAGCGACACCGGCTGGGTGCAGGCGTGCTGCACGTAGACCTCGAGGTGGTCCTGCATGTGCTGGCCGACGGCGGGCAGGTGGTGCACGACGGGGATGCCCAGCCGCTCCAGCAACGCCCGGTCGCCGACGCCGCTCAGCTGCAGCAGCTGCGGCGAGTTGAACGCGCCACCACAGAGGATCACCTCGCCCGCCTCCACGGTGTGGGTGGTGCGCCGACCGGTGACGCCGCGGGTGCTGTACTCGACGCCCGTGGCCCGCGTGCCCCGGAACAGCACCCGGTGCACGAGCGCGCGGGTGGTCACCGTGAGGTTGCGCCGGTGCATCACGGGGTGCAGGTACGCGCGGGACGCGCTGAGCCGGCGACCCTTGCGGACGTTGCGGTCGAAGCGTGCGAAGCCCTCCTGGCGGTGGCCGTTGACGTCGCTGGTGCGCGGGTAGCCGGCCTGTTCCGTCGCCTGCAGGAACGCCTCGATGAGCGGGTTGTCGCTGGGACCGCGCTCGAGTTCGAGCGGGCCGCTCCCGCCGCGCCACTCGTCCTCGCCGGCGAGGCAGGTCTCCATCTTCTTGAAGTAGGGCAGGCAGTGGGCGTAGTCCCAGGTGTCCATGCCCTTGTCGGCAGCCCACCGCTCGTAGTCCAGGGGGTTGCCGCGCTGGAAGATCATCCCGTTGATCGAGCTCGACCCGCCGAGCACCTTGCCGCGGGCGTGGTACACCCGCCGCCCGTGCATGTGCGGCTCGGGCTCGCTCTCGTACTTCCAGTCGTAGAACCGGCTGCCGATCGGGAACATGAGCGCGGCCGGCATGTGGATGAACACGTCCCACGCCGAGTCGGGGCGACCCGCCTCCAGCACCAGCACGGTGGTGGAGGGGTCGGCGCTCAGCCGGTTGGCGAGCGCCGAACCGGCGGAGCCGCCGCCGACGATGACGTAGTCGTAGCGCTCTGGCATCTGGGTCCTCGGGTGTCTCGGGTTGCTCTGGCTGGTCGGGTTGCTCGGGTTGCTCGGGTTGCTCGGGTTGCTCGGGTTGCTCGGGTTGCTCGGGTTGCTCGGTCGGACGGCGCGTCGGCGCTGCCGGATCAGGGGAGCTCGATCCGGCCCGCTGCCTCGACGACGAGCCGGCCGAGCTCGGCGGGCTGGGCGGGTCGGGAGGAATCGCGCTCGGTGTGCAGACGATAGGTCGGGCCGTACACGTGGATGGCGCCCACGACGCGGCCGGTGTGGTCGCGGATGCCGGCGGCGATGGAGCTGAGGCCGACGGCGAACTCGTCCACCGCGAGCGCGTACCCCTGGGTGCGCACCTCTGCGATGCGGGTTCGGACGGCGTCGGGGTCGGTGAGCGTGTGCGGGGTGAACGCGGCCAGGGGAGCGGCGAGGTAGGTCTCGAGGCGGTCGTCGGTCATCGCGGCGAGCGCGACCTGTCCGCTCGGCACCGCGTGCATCGGGATGCGGGTGCCGGTCCAGTCGCGCACCTGCAGCTCGTGGTCCGGGTTCACCTGGTCGAGGTAGAGCATCTCGGCGCCGTCGGGCACGGAGAGCCCCGTGGACTCGCCGGTCGTGCGCGACAGCTCGACCAGCACGGGCCGGGCGGCGCCCACCAGGGTGCGGCCCGGTCGGGCGGCGGCGCCGAGCTCGGCGAGCCCGGCACCGATGCGGTAGCCGCCGCCGGCGCTGACCTGCTCGACGGCACCGAGCTCCTCGAGCGTGGACAGCAGCCGGGAGACGGTGCTCTTCGGGAGCTGCACCCGATCGGCGATCTCGGTGACCCCGGCGGCTCCGGGGAGCAGGGCGCGCAGCACCGCGAAGGCCCGGTCGATCGACTGCACGGTCGACATCAGCACCTCCTCCGTCGCACCTGTTCCACTCTACGGCATCGTTCCACCAGGTGGAACAGCGTGGCCCGGTGAGGCCGGGTCGGCCGGGTCGGCCCGGTCGGGCGGGTCCGGCTCAGCCGGGGAAGGCGCCCTGCATCTTCGCCGCGGCGAGGGTGTTCTCCATGAGGCAGGCGATCGTCATCGGTCCGGTGCCGCCCGGCATCGGCGTGAGCCAGCCGGCGACCTCCTTCACGGACTCGAAGTCGACGTCGCCGACGAGGCCCGCCTCGGTGCGGCTGATCCCGACGTCGATGACGGCCGCACCGGGTCGCACGTGATCGGCGGTGATCATGCGGGCCTGACCGGCGCACGCGACGATGATGTCGGCCGCACGGCAGATCTCGACCATGTCCGCTGCCGGGGTGCGCGAGTGCGCCAGCGTGACCGTGGCGTCGACGCCCTTGCGCCCGAGCAGCAGCACCTGCGGCAGACCCGTGAGGGTGGACCTGCCGACGACGACGGCGCGCTTGCCGGAGGTGGGCACCTGGTAGCGCTCGAGCAGGCGCATCACGCCGAGCGGGGTGCAACCGACGTGACCCGACTGGCCGCGCACGAGGCGGCCCATCGAGCGCTCCGTGAGGCCGTCGACGTCCTTCTCGAACGGGATCTGCTCGAGCACCTGCTCCATGTCGAGGCCGTCGGGCAGCGGGAACTGGCACAGGATGCCGTGCACCGACGGGTCGGCCGCGAGCGCGGCGATGGTGTCGTTCACCTGCGCCTGGCTCGCCGTTGCGGGCAGGTCGGTGTGCCGTGACACGATGCCCGCCTCGCCGGCCTTCTTCTGCTTGCTGTTGATGTACGACCGGCTCGGCTTGTCGTCGCCGACGAGCACGGTGGCGAGGCACACGGGCGGGTTGCCCGCTGCGTCGATCTCCGCGCGCACCTCGGCGATGAGCTGCTCGCGCAGCGCGAGGCCGTCCATGATCACGGCGGTCACGACAGCCCCACGATCTGCCCGTCGTCGTCGAAGTCGATGATCGACGCGGCCGGCGCAGAGCCGAGACCCGGCATGGTCGTCATGTCACCGCAGATCGGGTACACGAAGCCGGCACCCACGCTGGCGCGCGCCTCGCGGACGTTCAGCGTGTGACCGGTGGGTGCGCCCTTCAGCGTCGGGTCGCCCGAGATCGACAGGTGGGTCTTCGCGATGCACACCGGCAGCGACCCGAACCCGTTGCGCTCGTAGCGGTCGAGCTGGGTGGTGGCGGCGGCCGAGTAGGTGACCTTCGCCGCGCCGTAGATCTTCGTGGCGACCGCCTCGATCTTCTGCTTCAGCGTGAAGGAGTCCTCGTAGCAGAACTGGAACGTCGACGGCTCGTCGCACGCCTCCACCACGGCCTGGGCCAGGTCGGTCGCGCCCTTGCCGCCCTCGGAGAAGTGGGTGCACACGGCCACGCGGGCGCCGACGCTCTCGGCGATCTCGCGGATCGCCTGGTGCTCGCTCGCGTAGTCGCCGGGGAACGCGTTGATCGCCACGACGGGGGAGACGCCGTGCACCTTCACGTTCTCGATCTGCTTGATCAGGTTGGCCGCGCCGGCCCGCACGTCGTCGGGGTTCTCGGCAAGCAGGTCGGCCGGCAGCGGCTTGCCCGGCACGATGCGGAACTTGCCGCTGTGCGCCTTGAGCGCCCGCACGGTGGCCACGAGCACGGCGGCGTCGGGGGTCATGCCGGAGTTGCGGCACTTGATGTTGAAGAAGCGCTCCGCGCCCATGTCGGCGCCGAAGCCGGCCTCGGTGATCAGGTAGTCGCCGCCGCGGATGCCGATCAGGTCGCCGACGATCGAGCTGTTGCCGTGGGCGATGTTGCCGAACGGGCCCGCGTGCACGATGACGGGCGTGTTCTCCAGCGTCTGGAGCAGGTTGGGCTTGATCGCCTCTCGCATGATGACCGCCATCGACCCGGCGGCCTTCAGCTGCTCCGCGGTGACGGGTTCGCCGGACTGCGTGTAGCCGACGACGATGCGGCCGAGTCGGGCGCGCATGTCCTCGACGGAGGTGGACAGCGCCAGGATCGCCATGACCTCGGACGCGGCGGTGATGTCGAACCCGGTCTGGCGGGTGACGCCGTCCATCTTCCCGCCGAGGCCGACGATGATGTTGCGCAGGGAGCGGTCGTTGACGTCGAGGACGCGACGCCACGTGATGTTGTGGAGATCGAGCCCGAGGTCGTTGCCCTGGTGCAGGTGGTTGTCCACCATCGCGGAGAGCAGGTTGTGCGCGGCGGTCACGGCGTGGAAGTCACCCGTGAGGTGGAGGTTGAGGAGTTCCATCGGGATCACCTGGCTGTAGCCGCCACCGGCGGCGCCGCCCTTGATGCCGAAGGTCGGGCCCATCGACGGCTGGCGCAGGCTGATCACGGCGCGCTTGCCGATGTGCTGCATCGCCTGGCCGAGGCCGACCGTGGTGGTGGTCTTGCCCTCGCCGAGCGGTGTCGGCGTGATGGCGGTGACCACGACGTACTTGGCCTTCGGGCGATCGCTCAGCTCGTCGATCGCATCGAGCTTGATCTTCGCCAGCTCTGAGCCGTAGCTCTCGAGCAGGTGCGGACCGATGCCCATCTGCGCGGCGATGTCGGTGAGCGGCGCCGGCGTGGCAGCGCGGGCGATCTCGAGATCTGACGGGAACGACACGGTGAACCCCCTGTGCTCCGACCCGACGCTCGGTGCGGCGTCGGTCCATGCCGGAACGATCGTGCCGAGAATAGCGGATTCCACGAGATGGAACGGAACCACGATGTGGAACGGACGCGCGGACGGGTCCGCCCGGGCACACCGTCAACCCCTGGCCCGCGATCGCCACGGCGACCTCTCGGTTCACGCCCGTCCCGATCCGCGCCGTCGCCGACGCGGTCGTCAGTCGGGTCGCAGGGAGACGTGCTGCTCGACGATGCGGTCGACCCGGGTGTCGCGTCGCACGGTCGTCCAGCGGTGACAGCCGGCGTCGTGGTACCAGCGTTCGGTGTGGATGCCGGCGACGTTGTTGAACATCCACACCTGGTCGAAGTCGCGCTCGACGGGGTCGGTGATCGACTCGGGCGGGGAGGGGAGTTCTCCGCCGAAGCGGAACTCCTCCACCGGTCGCGGCCCGCAGTTGGGGCAGAAGACGATGAGCATCAGCGTGTTCCCGTGGATCCCTGGTCGGCCATCGAGTGGTCGGCGGCGAAGCGGTCGAGTGCGAACGGTGCGATCATCTCGGGCGTGCGGCCGGTGGCGATGAGCTCGGCCATCTGCTCGCCGCCGGCGGGGATCGCCTTGAAGCCCCAGGTGCCCCATCCGGTGGTGATGACGAACCCGTCGACCCCGGTGAAGCCCATGATCGGCGAGAAGTCGGCCGACACGTCGCACCGGCCGGTCCACTGCCGGAGGATGCGCAGGTTGCGCACGAACGGCAGCAGGTAGCTCATCTTCACCGCGTTGGCCTGCAGGAACTGGAAGGAGCTCTGCCTCGAGTAGCTCTGCTCGCGGTCGTACTCGTGCCCGATGAGCATCTGGCCGCGGGCGGTCTGGCTGATGTAGCAGAGCAGCTCGGTGTCGGACACGATCGGTCCGAAGCCCTGCGAGTAGCCGTTGGTGACGAAGGCCTGCAGCGGGTGGGTGCGCACCGGCAGGCGCACGCCGGCGTACGACGCGATGGTGGTGACGTCGCCGCCGACGGCGCTCATCACGGTGCCGGCAGCGATGTCGCCGCGGTTCGTGCGCACGCCCACCACGCGGTCGCCGTCGCGCAGGAGCCCGGTGACGGTGGTCTGCTGCAACACGTGGACGCCGCGCTCCATCGCGCCCTGCGCGTACGCCCACACCACGCGGTCGTGGCGGGCCGTCGAGGCGGGCACGTGGTACGAGGCGCCGAGCACGGGGTACCGTCCGCCGCCCGACAGGTCGATCTGCGGGCACAACCGCTTGATCTCGACCGGGTCGACGAGCACCGTCTCCACGCCCATCGCGTTGTTGAGCTGGCACCGGGCCCGCTCCGCTCGCATCGCCGACTCGGTGTGCGCGAGCCAGATGAGGCCCTTGGTGGCGTGCATGATCCAGCACCCGGTCTCGTCCTCGAGTCGGTCGTACAGCACCTGGCTGTGTCGGTAGAACCGGATCGACTCGGGGATGCCGTAGTTCGAGCGGATGATCGTGGTGTTGCGGCCCGAGTTGCCCGAGCCGATGTAGTCGGCCTCCACGACGGCGACGTTGGTGATGCCGTGGCGCGTGGCGAGGTAGTAGGCGGTGGCGAGGCCGTGGCCGCCGCCGCCGATGATCACCACGTCGTAGGACGATCGGGGCTCGTGCCACGTGAGCGACAGCAGCGTTTCGACGAACTCGTTCACGCCGGCACCCCCAGGCGGTCGACGACCTCGTGCACCAGCCCGTTCGAGCTGATCATGAGCACCCGGTCGTGGTCGATCCAGAACTTGAGCGGCAGCCCGGCGACGAGTCCCTGGGCCAGTGCGGGACGTTCGGCCGGCAGAGGCCACTCGACGTGTCGGTGGACGATCTCGTCGAACTCAGCCAGGGAGAGGTCCCAGCCGACGAAGGTGCTCTCGACCTCGACGATCGCGTGCTCATCGGTGAGCTCGGCATGGACCGCCCCGATCGCGATCGCTTCGTCGTTCGCGATCCGCAGGACGATCACGTCGCCCTCGTAGTGGGCGTGGTCGAGGGCCTCGGGCGTCGAGACGACGCGCAGGGCCCACAGTCGTTCAGGCGCGCGCACGGGAGCCCTCCGGGTCGTAGAACGGGACCGGGGTCACCGTCGCGGTGCGTCCGTCGATGGTGACGGTGTCGGCGAACGGGGTGTGCTTCTGCCAGCCGAGCATCACCGCCCTGCCGGTGGCGGGCGACGTGAACGACGACGTGACGTGACCGACGATGCGGTCCCCGACACTGATCGGAGCGCCCTCCACCGGGGCCGGTCCCTCCATCGTGTAGCCGAACAGGCGGCGGTGGTCGGGGAGCGGCTCGGTGCGCTCGAGCGAGGTGCGACCGACGAAGTACGGCTTGTCCATCTTCACCGCCCACTCCATGCCGATGCGTCGCGGCGTGGTGTCCAGCTCGGTGTCCATGCCGATGATCACGTGGCCCTTCTCGAGCCGCAGCGCGAACAGGGCCTGCAGGCCGTGCGGGACGACGTTGAGGTCGCGACCCGCCTCCATCAGCGCCCGCCACAGCTCGACCGAGTGGGCGACGGGGTGGTGCAGCTCGAAGCTCGCCTCGCCCGTGAACGACAGCCGCATGACGTGGCAGTCGACGCCGGCGACACTGAGGTGCCGGTGCTGCAGGAAGCGCGGGGGCTCCTCGACCCCGACGCGGCGGAGGAGCTCGCCGGCGAGCGGCCCGGTGACGTTGATGGCGCCGAGCGACACGGTGCGATCCATGATGCGCACGTCGAGGTTCCAGGTCTCCACCCAGTCCCGCACCCACGCCTCGGCGCTCGCCGCGCCACCTGAGGTGAAGGTGAGCACGAAACGGTGCTCGTCCTCGCGGCACACCATGCCGTCGTCGATCACGTGGCCGCGCTCGTTCAGCAGCAGCACGTAGCGGCTGCGGCCGGGGCGGATGTCGGCGATGGTGGTGGGGTAGAGGCGCTCCAGTGCTTCGACGACGTCGGGCCCGGTGACGATCATCTTGCCGAGCGTCGACACGTCGCCGAGCGACACGCCCTCGCGCACCGCCCAGTACTCGCGCATCGCGTCGCCGTAGTGCCACGGTCGCCACCAGCCGCCGAAGCGGTCCATCTGCGCACCGAGCGCCAGGTGCTCGTGGTGCAGCGCCGTGCGGCGGAAGGCGTCGAGGTGGACGTCGGCGGCGGCCTCGGCGATCGTGAGCTGTCGCGAGGCGGGACGGCCGGTGAAGGGAGCGGCGGGCTCGCCGCTGCGGTCGGTGACGAACGCCCGCAGGTGCGGCATGCACACCCCGCCCTGGCAGGTGCCGGTGCCGCACAGGGCCGCACGCTTCACCAGCTCGATGTGCTGGAAGCCCTTGTCCCACACGCCCTGGAGGTCCTCGACGGTGATCTTCGAGCAGGGGCACACGACGCCGTCGACCGGTGCCGGCGGGAGATCGAAGCGCTGCGCAGCGGGGCCCACGACACGCACGTGGGGGTCGTCGACCATGCGGGCCAGGAGGTCGCGCGGCGCCCTGGTGGCGGCCGTGACGATCGCCGTGTCGCACGGTTCGCTCGTGCCGTCGTGACGCACCACGGCCGTGACGCGGCCGTCGGCGCCGTCGAAGCGGGCCAGATCGGCCAGGTCGATCGTGGCCGTGCGGCCCAGATCGACACCGCGTGCGCAGAGCAGATCGGCGGCGCCGGCGGTGAGGATGCCGCGGAGCATGTTGCCCGGGCACACCGGGTGCAGCTCGGCCGCCCCGGTCGCGATCACGACGTCGTGGGCGTGGACGTGCAGGACGTGGTCGTCGCGACGAACGACCACCATCGGGCCGGGATACACCCCGACGACGTCGTCGCCGGCGTCGCCGTCGAGCACGAGCACGTCACGTCCGGCGGTGCGGGCCTCCTCGGCGGCAGCCGTGCCGGAGGTTCCCGCGCCGATCACGGCGACGTCGGCGTGCACGCGCTGCACGCGCACCTCGGGCTGCGAGGGCGACGTGACGGGGTTGGCGGGGGGATCGAGTCGCAGGGGAGGTGCACCGACGGCCGGATGGCGACGCACGCGCAGGCCCGGTCGGGCCGGCGTCAGGCAGGTGCGCGTGAACGGCACCCCGTCGACATCGGCGGAGCAGTTCCCGCAGTCACCGGTGAGGCACAGCGTGCCTCCGTGCTGCGGGTGCTGTCCGGCGCGGAGCACCGCCACGGCGACCGAATCACCGTCGACGTAGTCGACGGGTTGGTCATCGAGGGCGAAGCGCATCGCTGCGGGACACTAGCCGAGGTCCGGCTTTCGCCGCGCGGACGCGCGGGGAATGTGTGCCTCCTCAGGACGTGTCAGACGTCGCCGGAGCGTCGCGTGAGCTCCACCTGCACCGGTCCGCCCCCGAGCTGGTCGAAGGGGATGTGGCAGCGGATCACGCCGCCGTCCGGGGTGGGGTTCAGCGGTGGCTCCTGGGTGGAGCAGATGTCGCCCTCGAGCTTGCGCGGGCAGCGGGTGTGGAACACGCAGCCGGTCGGCACGTTCATCGCGCTCGGGATCTCGCCCTCGAGCTTGATCCGCCCGCGGGTGTCACCCTCCACCGACGGCGCGGCCGACAGCAGCGCCTCGGTGTACGGGTGGTGCGGGCCGTCGAACACGCGCTCGGCGGGGCCGAGTTCCATGATCCGGCCGAGGTACAGCACCGCGATCCGGTCGGACAGGTAGCGCACCACGCGCAGGTCGTGGCTGATGAACACGTAGCTCGTGTCGCCGTCGCGCTGGAGGTCGCTGAGCAGGTTCAGGATCGCCGCCTGCACCGACACGTCGAGCGCCGAGGTCGGCTCGTCGCACACGACGATGCGGGGCCGGCCGGCGAACGCACGGGCGATGGCCACGCGCTGCTTCAGACCACCGGACAGCTGCGCGGGGCGCATGTCGAGGTGACGGTCGGTGAGCCGCACCGCAGCGGTGATCTCGTGGAGCTCGTCCTCGATCTTCGCCGGCTCCACCTTCGCCAACCGCCGGAGGCTGCGCCCGATGATGCGGCGCACCGAGTGACGCCGGTTGAGTGCCGAGTCGGGGTTCTGGAACACGATCTGGATGCCCCGGATCGCGTCGTCGCTGCGCTTGCGCGTGTGCGACGCGAGCGGGGTACCGGCGAAGGTGAGCGTGCCGGCCTGGTCGGGCGCGTGGATGCCGAGGATCGTGTGGGCGAGGGTGGTCTTGCCGCTGCCGGACTCGCCGACCAGACCCAGCGTCTCGCCGGGGAAGAGGTCGAGGGTGACGTCGCGGACCGCCTTGATCTGCTTGCCGCCCTGGTGGAACGTCTTGCTCACGCCGCGCAGCTGCAGCAGCGGGTCGCGGGTGCGGTCGACGGTGGAGGCAGTGCCCTTGGGCAGATCGGCAACGGCGATGTCGTGCACCCGGTCGGTGTGGTGGCAGCGGGCGATGCGGCCGCCGAGGTCGACCATCGGGGGCACCTGCGTCCGGCAGATCTCGTCCGCGAGCGGGCAGCGGTCGACGAACACGCAGGTCGGCAGGTCGGCACCGAGCAGCGGCAGGAAACCGGGGATCGTCTCGAGGCGCTGGTCGGTCTTCTTCGAGCCGTGACGGGGCAGGCAGCGCAGCAGCCCGACGGTGTAGGGGTGCTGCGGCGCGTCGAACACCTCCTGCGCCGAGCCCTCCTCGACCAGTTGGCCGGCGTACAGCACGCCCACACGGTCGCACATCGAGCGGACGGCACCCAGGTTGTGCGAGATGAACAGCACGGACGTGCCGTACTCGTCTCTGAGTTTGCGGACGAGGTCCAGCACCTCGGCCTCGACGGTGGCGTCGAGGCCGGTCGTGGGCTCGTCGAGGATGAGCAGCTGCGGGTCGCAGGCGAGCGCCATCGCGATCACCACGCGCTGCTGCATGCCGCCCGAGAGCTGGTGCGGGTAGCGGCCGAGCACCGAGTCGGGGTCGGCGATCTGCACCTTCTGCAGCATCGCCCGTGCCTGCACCGCGGCATCGGACGCGCTCATCCCGGTGACGGTGAACGCCTCGGCGAGCTGCGGGCCGACCTTGATCGTCGGGTTCAGCGCCTGGCCCGGGTCCTGGTACACGATCGAGGCGTTGTTGGCGCGCAGGAGGCGGAGCTCCTCCGTGCCGAGCGACATCACGTCGCGGCCACCGAGTTCGACCGAGCCGCTCAGGATCTTCGCGTTGCGGGGCAGGTAGCGCACCGCGGCATAGGCCGCCGTGGACTTGCCGCAGCCGCTCTCGCCGACGAGCCCGTACGACTCGCCCGGTTGCACCGAGAACGACACGCCGCGCAGCACCTCGCGAGGCACGCCGCGCACGACGTAGGCCAGGTGCAGTTCCTTGAACTCGAGCGCCGGAGTGCTCATCGGTCGACCAGTCCCTGGATGGCGTCGGCGACCATGTTGATGGCCACGACGAGCGAGGCGAGGGCGAGCGCCGGCACGAGCGACGGCCACCACACGTCGGACAGCAGGCTCGATCGCTCCTCGAAGATCGTGCGTCCCCAGTCGGGCGAGCCGGGCTGGGTGCCGAAGCCGATGAATGCGAGACCCGCCATCGTGAACACCGCGTAGCCGAGGCGGACGGTGAACTCGACGATGATCGGCCCGACGACGTTGGGCAGGATCTCGACGAACATGATGTACGTCGACCGCTCTCCACGGAGCTCGGCGGCGCGGACGTAGTCGAGGTTGCGTTCGGTGAGCACGGCCGCTCGCACCGTTCGGCCGATGATCGGGCCGAACAGGAAGCCGATCAGCAGGATGATCGTGAGCCGGCTGGCGTCGAGCGCCGACAGCGCGAGCAGCGCCACGAGGATCACCGGCAGCGACATGAGCGCCTCGATGATGCGGCTGATCACGTCGTCGAGCGGCCCGCCGAAGTAGCCCATCAACAGGCCGAGGGTGATGCCGATCAGCGTGCCGAGCACCACCGCCGCCGGGGCGATGATCATGATCTCGCGCGCGCCGTACACCATCCGGCTGAAGACGTCGCGGCCGCTGCGGTCGGCGCCGAAGAGGAAGCCGTCGGTGAAGGGCCGCACCCACTTCGACGCCGGGTCCTGACGGGACGGGTCGTCGGTGGCGATCACGGCGGGGAACGCGGCGCAGAACGCCCAGAACAGGATGATGATCATCCCGCCGAGGAAGGTCTTCGAGCGGAAGAGCTGGCGACGGAGCTCGCGACGCACGTCCTTCGCGGTCACCGCCGGAGCGCGTGACTCAGCGGCGGCGTCGGCAGCGGGGTCCGGGGCGCCCCCAGCGCCCGGCACGGCGACGGCGGTCATGCCTTGCTCCCGAGTCGGACACGCGGGTTGAGCCACGCGATGAGGACGTCCGCGAGCAGGGTCATCAACATCGCCAGCGCACCGACGATGAACACCGCGCCCATGAGCATCGGGATGTCGCGGTCGCCCGCGGCTTCGAAGATCAGCAACCCGAGCCCTCGGTAGTTGAACAGGGTCTCGGTGACGAGGAGGCCGCCGAGGAGGTACGCCATCTGGCTCGCGATGACGGCGATCGTGGGCAGCAGCGAGTTGCGCAGCACGTGGCGGCGAAGCACCGTGCGGCGCTTCAGGCCCTTGAGGGTGGCCGTTCGGGTGTAGTCGGCGTTGAGCGCCTCGATCGTGCCGGCGCGTGCCATTCGGGACAGGTAGCCGAAGAGGATCGCCGTGAGCGTGAGCGACGGGAGCAGGAGCACCTGGAACTGCTCCCAGAGCGACCCCTTCGCCGACCCGCCGGCCGGGAGCCAGCCGAGGTTGACGGCGAAGACCAGGATCAGCACGATCCCGACGACGAACTCCGGGGTGACCGCCAGGCTGAGGCCGGCGATCGTGAGGAAGCGGTCGGCGGCCTTGCCCTGGCGGAGGGCGGCGACCACGCCGCCGAGGATGCCGAGCGGCACGACGATGACGATCGTCATCAGCGCCAGCTTCACCGACGCCCACAACGCCGTGGGCACGAAGTCCATGACGGGGCGGCGGTACTTGAAGGAATCGCCGAAATCTCCGGTGAGCGCGTTGCCGGCCCACCGGAGATATCGACTGATGAGGGAGCCGTCCTGACCGAGGTCCTTGTTGAGCTGGTCGACGGACTGCTGGTCGGCGAATGGGCCGAGGATGGCTCGCCCGACGCTGCCGGGGAGCACCGAGGCGACGACGAACACCACCACGCTCAGGATGAACAGGGTGATGAGCGCCAACCCGACGCGACGGAGCACGTAGCGAGCCATCGGTCGGCCGGCCCGGTCAGGCCTTGGCGGCCTTGGCCGTGAAGAAGTGACCCATCGCGTCGGGCTGCACGCCCGTCACGCTGGTCTTCGTGCACGACAGGTAGTTGATGTTGTACGGGATGAGCATCGGCACGTCGGCCTGCAGGATGCCGGCGACCTTCTCGGCGGCGGCCTGCTGCGACTGGAGGTCGGTCGCCGACGAGTACTCGTCGACGGCGGTGTCGTAGTCGGCGCTCGAGTACTCGGCCGCGTTCCACACGCCGCCCGAGTCGGGCTGCTTGTCGAACGAGCGCAACGGAGCCGTGAGGTACACGTCGGGCACGCCGCGGTGGCCGTAGTCGGTGATGCCGATGTCGGAGCCGGGCACGCTCGGGTCGTAGGTGCGGACCCAGTTGTTGTCGTAGTAGTCGTCGCGCAGCTGGATGTCGATGTTGATGCCGATCTCGCGGGCCGCGTTCTGCAGGAGCACCGCGAGGTCGGGGCCCTCGAAGTAGTTGATGCCGTACAGCGTGACGTCGAAGCCGCCGCCGGCCTCCTCGACGAGCGCCTTGGCCTTGTCGAGGTCGAACGCCACCGCGGGCTGGTTGCCCGACGACGGGAACACGTTGAAGAACGGCGTGTCGTTCGCGATCGACGCACGGCCCTCGAAGAGGCCGTCGATCATCGTCTGACGGTCGATCGCCATGGCCATGGCCTGACGGATGCGGACGTCGCTGAACGGGCCCTCCGAGGTGCGGAGGTGGATCTGGCGGTGGTTCGCCGAGGGGATCTCGTAGACCGTGACGTCGGGGTTGTCGAACAGCGACTCGCCGCCGGCGACCTCGAACTTCACGATCGCGTCGACCTCGTCGGCGAGGAACGCCGCCACCGACGCGTTGACGTCGCTGTAGAAGATCCACTCGTTGCCGGCGAGCAGCAGCGGGTCGCCCCACCAGTTGGGGTTCGGCGCGTAGGTGATGCCGGTGGTGGCGTCGTAGCTGGCGATGGTCCAGGGACCCGACGTCGCGATCTTGCCGGCGATCACGTCGGCGGCGAAGTTGGTGGTGTCGGCGACCGAGGCCGGGAGGATGATCGCGTTGTAGTTGTCGCTCGACATGATGTACGGGAAGTTGCCCATCGGGGCGTCGAGCTTGAAGACCACGGTCTGGTCGTCGGCGGCGGTGGCGCCGCCGGGCGACAGCTTGCCGGTGGCGAACGCCGACAGCGCGTTCGAGCCGTTGTCCGGGTTCACCAGACGCTCGACCGTCGCGACCACGTCGGCGGCGGTGACGGGCGAACCGTCGCTGAACGTGGCGGCCGGGTTGATCTTGAAGGTCCACTCCGAGCCGTCGGCGTTCGGCGTCCACTCGGTGGCGAGCTGGCCGACGAGCGTGCGGTCGGGGTTGGACACGGTGAGGAACTGACCCACCTGGCTGAGCAGCGTGAGGCCCGCACCGTCGTTCACGAGGACGGGGTCGAGGTTCGCCGAGGCGGCCGAGGGCACGCCGCTGGCCACGCGCAGGGTGCCGCCTGCGACGGGTGCGCTGGTGGCTGCCGTGGTGGTCTCGGTGCCGCCGCCGGTGGTGCCGCCGGTGGTGGTGTTGGTGCCACCGCCGCTGCTGGGCTCGTCGTCACCGCACGCCGAGATCACCGCTGCGATCGCCGGCAACGACAGGCCGACGATGGTGCCCCGACGGATGAAGCCACGGCGCGACAGACGGCCGCCGACGAACTCGTCGATGACGTGGTTGCCGATCGGGCCCTGCGTGCGTCGAACGGCGTCGATGGTTCGAGCGTCCTTCTTGCTCACTGTTCTCCCCCTTGTGGTTGGTGATCGCGCAGTCTTCCACATCCGCGACCATGAGTTGTACAACTGCACCGGGAATCGTGTGTTGCACACTGGCTCGCCCAGCGGCCGGCAACGGCGGCGGAGTGCCGTGCCGGACGGTGCCGAGGTCGCGCCGGTGGCGTCAGACGAAGCGCGCCCACTCGTCGAGCGGCATGCGCTCGCTGCGCAGCGTGTTGATCGGCGCGTCGGGGTCGGGCCGGCCGATCGACATGCCGCAGAACAGCATCTCCTCCTCGGGAGCGCCGACGAAGCTCCGGATCGCGCCGTGGCGGACCGACCAGTACTCCTGCGCACACGTGGCCAGGCCGCGGTCGACCGCCAGCAGCATGAACGTCTGCAGGAACATGCCGAGGTCGCTCCACTGCGGCGGGCCCATGCGGCGGTCGACGAAGCAGAACAGCGCCGCCGGAGCGCCGAAGAAGTCGCCGTTGCGGGCGAACTGGGTGAGCCGGCCGGCCTTGTCCTCACGCGGGATGCCGAGGGTGGCGTACATCTGCTCGCCGACCGTGAACCGGTTCGTGCGGTAGGGCTCGACGAGCTCCTTGGGGTAGATGTCGTACTCGCCCGCCTCGAGGGGCGGCTGCGTCGGCAGGAACTCGCGCAGCCGGTGCATCGACTCGCCGTTGACGACGTAGATCCGCCAGGGCTGCAGGTTGCCGCCGCTGGGCGCGCGTGCCGCGTCGACCAGCAGATCCCGCAGCACCTGGTCGTCGACCGGGGTGTCGAGGAAGGCGCGGATGGACGAACGGGTGTGGACGGCGTCGACGACGTGCATGGCGGGTGACCGTATCGTGACGCGACGGACCGTGCACGCTCCGGACCGTGCACGCTCCGGACCGTGCACGCTCCGGAGTGGAGCGCACGGTCCGCGACGGATCGGGACCTTTCGCCCTGGAGACGGCCACGTCGGCGGAGACGCAATGAGTGCCCAGGGAGAAAGGGATCGACCATGTGGAGAACGACCTCACTGATCGCCGTGCTCGCCCTCGGCGCGACCGGTGTCGCCTGCGGCGGGGACGGGGGCGGGCTGCCGGCGCAGGGCCGCTTCTGCGATCTCCTCGTGGAGGCCGAGTCGTCGGGTGCCGTCGACCTCTCGGACGAGGCAGCCGCCGGCGAGGCACTCGAGGTCCTCGCCGACCTCCGCGACGCTGCGCCGGGGAGCGTCGCCGACGACCTCGACGTGATCATCGAGGGCCTCGAGGCCCTGACCTCGGGTGATCTCGACCGGCTCGCCGACGAGGACTTCATCCGCGACGTCGAGGACGCCTCGGCGGACCTCGAGCGGTACGCGAGGGACGAGTGCGGGATCGACATCGGTGGTGACGCCACCGACGACACCGCAGCGACGGCCGACACGGCCGACACCTCAGCGGCGGACGACACCGGCGAGCCGGTGCCGGTCGACGCCGCGGTGCCGCTCGCCGTGACCGCCCAGGGGGTCGCCTTCTTCCCGTCCTACGACGAGCCGCAGGGAACGTGGGCCGCCGTCGTCACCAACCCCGACGACGCGCTCGTCGCCGAGTACGTGACGGTGCAGGCGACGTTCCGTGACGCAGGCGGTGCCGTGGTCGGGACGGACACCGGCTACCTGTCCGAGATCGGTCCCGGCGAGCGTCGCGCCGTCGCGACCGACTACGCCGATCTGCCCGAGACGGCCGTGACCGTCGAGGTCGTGACCAGCGTCGACTCGTATCGCACGGCGGACGCCCCCGGGCCGGGGCTGTCGTTCGGCCCGAGCACCGTCCGGCGCGACGACGACGGCCGGCTCACCATCCTCGGTGAGATCACCAACAGCACCGACACGACGATCGGCGGTCCCACGGTGACCGCCGTGTTCCGCAGCCCCGACGGCACGGTCGTCGGTGGCACGCAGGGCTACCCGAGCTTCGTCCCGGCGCAGGGTTCGGTCGGCGTCGAGCTCTCGACGTCGCTGGTGCTGCCCGTCGACACGACCGTCGAGCTGTTCGCGGACTGGAGCTCGTCCGGCAGCGGCGACGACGCCGACGCCACACCGGTCACCGTCACCGACCAGGGGTTCAGCACGAGCGGGGACGCCAGCAGCTCGTCGGGCACCTGGGGGGCGCTCGTCACCAACCCGAACGGCGACCTCACCGCCTCGTACGTGCAGGTGATCGCGACGTTCCGCGACGCCACCGGGACGGTGGTGGGCGTCGAGTCGTCATCGATCGGCGCGATCCCCGCCGGCGGCACCGGTGCGTTCGGGTCGGACTACCTCTACGACCTGCCTCCCTCGGCGTCGACGATGGACGTCGTCGCCTGGACCGGCAGCTGGAACGACGCCCCCGTCGTCGGGGCCCTGACGGTGTCGGGTGTGACGGTGGTACCGCAGGACTACGGCGGTGTGGAGGTGATCGGCGAGCTCACCTCGACCTTCGCCGCAGCCGGCGACGGTGTCGGCGTCGTCGCGGTGTTCCGTGACGCCGACGGCGTCCTCGTGGGCGCCGGCGCGGGCTACGTCGACATCGTGCCCGCCGGCGGGTCGACGGGCTTCTCGATCATCTCGGTGTTCACGTACCCCGGCCCCGTCAGCGCCGAGGTGTACCCGGATCCGGGCAACCTCCTCGGCGGGTGACGGTCGTGGTGCTGCGCCGTCGGGTCAGGCGCGCATGCGCAGGCCCTGCGGATCGAGCACGGGCTCGTGACGCAGGGTCGCCGGGCGGCGGCGACCGATGATCTCGATCTCGAACCCGGACTCGGCCGTGGCCAACTCGGTCGGGACGTACCCGAGTGCCAGCGACACGCCGCTGTAGTGGGCGTAGCCGCCCGAGGTGATCCAGCCGACCACCTCACCGTCGTGCCACACCGGCTCGTCGCCGATCACGTCGGCCGGGGCCTCGGGATCGACGTCCACCTCGAACATCACGAGCTTGCGCTTCGGTCCGCCTGCGGCGATCTCGGCCTCCACGGCGGCGCGGCCGATGAAGTCGTGGTCGAACTTCAGCACCCGGTCCATGCCCGCCTCGAGCGGGGTGTAGATCGGGCGGTACTCGCGATACCACGTGCCGAAGCTCTTCTCGAGTCGCATCGTGATGAGCGCCCGGAAGCCGAACAGCCGCATGTCGTACTGGCGGCCGGTGTCCCAGATGAGGTCGAACAGGTAGCGCTGGTACTCGGGCGCCACCCAGATCTCGTAGCCGAGGTCGCCGGTGTAGGTCATGCGGCTGAGCCACACCGGGGCCATGCCGAGGTTCACCCGGCGGAACGCCATGAACGGGAAGTCCTTGGTGGCGAGCGAGGTGTCGGTGATCTGCTGGAGCAGGTCGCGCGAGTGCGGGCCGGCGACGGTGAGGCCCACCATCGACAGGCCCAGGTTCTCGAAGCGGATGCCCGAGCCCTCCGGCAGGTGCGAGAGGAACCAGCGCGGGTGGTGCACCTCGGCGGCCTGCGAGCCGAACAGGAAGAACTCGTCCTCGCCGATGCGGCTCACCGAGAACTCGCCCTCGATGCGGCCCTGCGGGTTCAGCATCGCGGTGAGGTTGGTGCGGCCGATCTTCGGCAGCGCGTTGGTGAACAGGCCCTGCAGCCACTCGGCCGAGCCGGGCCCGGTGACCTGGTACTTGGCGAAGTTCGAGGCCTCGCTGAACCCGACGCGCTCGCGCACGGCGCGGCTCTCCTCGGCCACGACCGGGAAGGCGTTCGACCGGTAGAAGGTGACGTCCTCCACCGGCTCCTTGCCCGCCTCCTGGAACCACAGCGGGTGCTCGAGGCCCATGCCCGCACCCCACACCGCGTTGTGGGCGGTGAGGCGGTCGTAGATCGGGGTGGTGAGCAGCGGACGGGCGGCGGGCAGCTCCTCGTTGGGGAACGTGATGCGGAACCGGCGTGAGTAGTTCTCGCGCACCTTCGCGTTCGTGTAGGCGAGCGTCGCGAAGTCGCCGTAGCGCGCCACGTCCATCGCCCAGATGTCGGCACCCGGGTCGCCGTTCACCATCCACTCGGCGAGCGAGAGGCCCACGCCACCGCCCTGCGACAGACCGGCCATGACGGCGTTGGCCATCCACATGCCGCGCATGCCGCGGATCGGGCCGACGAGCGGGTTGCCGTCCGGGCTGAACGTGAACGGGCCGTTGACGAAGCGCTGGATGCCGGCGCGGCCGACGGCGGGGAAGTGCTCGAAGGCACGCTCGAGCTCGGGCGAGATGCGGTCGAGGTCGTGGGGGAGGAGCTGCGAGACGAAGTCCCACGGGGTCTGCTTGGCCGACCACACGCGGTTGTCCTGCTCGTAGGTGCCGAGGAGGATCGACTGGCCCTCCTGGCGGGCGTAGATCTCGCCCGCGAAGTCGATCATGTGCGGCAGCTCGCGGCCGCGCTGCTGGTTGTACTCGATGACCTCGGGCATCGGCTCGGTCATGAGGTAGTGGTGCTCCATCGCGAGCACCGGCAGCTCGAGCCCGCACATGCGGCCGACCTCGCGAGCCCAGAGGCCGCCCGCGTTCACGACGTGCTCGGTGTGGATGACACCCTTGTCGGCGCCGGTCGTGGGGTCGAACGTGTGCACGTCCCAGGTGCCGTCGGCACGCTGCGTGAGCGCGTTCACCCACGTGTGCTGGTACGTCTCGGCGCCTCGGTTGCGGGCGCAGATGAGGTACGCGTTGGTGACCCCCGTGGGGTCGACGCTGCCCTCGTCCTCGTCGTAGAGCGCACCGACGAAGTACTTCTCCTCGAGCAGCGGGTTGAGCTCCTTCGCCTCGGCCATGGAGACGATCTCCATGTGCATGCCGAGGTAGCGGCCGCGGGCCTGCGCCATGCGCAGCCAGTCGAGGCGCTCGGGCGTGTCCGCGAGCTGCAGGCCGCCGGGCAGATGGATGCCGCAGTGCTGGCCGCTCTCGGCCTCGATCTCCTTGTACAGGTTCACCGTGTACTGCTGCAGCCGCGCCACGTTCGGGTCACCGTTCAGCGTGTGCATGCCGCCCGCGGCGTGCCAGGTGCTGCCGGAGGTGTAGGTGGCCTTCTCCACGAGCACGACGTCGGTCCAGCCGGCCTTCGTGAGGTGGTACAGGACGCTCGCGCCGACGACGCCGCCGCCGATGACGACCACCTGCGTGGATGACTTCATGGTGTGTTCCCTCCCTGGGACGGACGTGCTCGTGTGACGGTTGGTGACGTTGAGTGACGTTGTGTGACGTTGGGTGACGTTGTGTGACGTTGTGTGACGGCGGGTGACCGTGGTGACGGACCCGTGGGTCAGAAGTCGGTGGCGACGCCGCCCTCGGCGACGCGGCGGTCGACGAAGGCGCGCAGCTCGGCCTTCACCTCGGGGTCCATCGGCGGCTCCTCGTACGCGGCGAGGAAGCGGTCGACGAGGGAGTGGGCCTTCTGGTCGGCCGTCGGGCGGCCGGCCTCCTCCCAGCTCTCGTAGTTCCGCCAGTCGGACAGGAACGGCCGGTAGAAGGCGTCGCGGAAGCGTGCCTGGGTGTGGGCCGTGCCGAAGAAGTGGCCGCCCGGGCCGACCTCCTCGATCGTGTCGATGGGGATCGCGTCGGCGTCGACGGCGACCGGCTCGAGCATCTTCGCCACCATCTGCAGCAGGTCGGCGTCGAGCAGCATCTTGTCGAGGCTGGCGTGCAGGCCACCCTCCATCCAGCCCGCGCCGTGCATCAGGAAGTTGACGCCGCCCATCACGGCGCCCCACAGCGAGAACACGCTCTCGTACGCCGCCTGGGCGTCGAGGGCGTTCGCCGCGCAGACGTTGCTGCTGCGGTACGGCACGCCGTAGCGGCGGCAGAGCTGGCCGCTGATCATCGCCGTGCGGACGTACTCGGGGGTGCCGAAGGCGGGGGCGCCGGACTGCATGTCGACGTTGCTGGTGAAGCCGCCGTACATGACCGGCGAGCCGGGGTTCACGATCTGCATGAACGCGATGCCGGCGAGCGCCTCGGCGTTCTGCTGGGCGAGCGCGCCGCCGAGCGTGATCGGCGCCATCGCCCCGGCCAGCGTGAACGGCGTGACGACGACGGGCTGGTTGTGGCGGGCGAACTCGATCATGCCCTGCGCCATCGGGATGTCGAGGCGCAGCGGGGAGTTCGTGTTGACCACCGTGATCACCGACGGCTCGCGGTCGATCGTGGCCATGTCCACCCCGCGGGCGATTCGCACCATCTCGAGGCAGTCGAGGTTGCGCTGGCGGCCGAGGCTGTAGCAGTGCAGGCCCTTGTCGGTCATCGTCAGGATGTCGTAGGACGCCTCGAGGTGGCGGATGCCGGCGTGGAGGTCGACCGGCTCGACCGGGTAGCCCGCGATGTAGTGCACGATGTCGAGCATCTGGGCCAGCCGCAGCAGGTCGCGGAATCCGTCGCGGTCGCCGGTGCGGCGCACGCCGGCCCGGTCGATGAAGTGCGGGGCGCTCGCGACGGTGCCGAACGCCATCCACCTGCCACCGACGCGGACGTTGCGCGCCGGGTTGCGGCTGTGGAGGGTGAACTCCGCCGGTGCGGTGCGGATCGACGACTCGATGAGCTCACGCGGGAAGCGCACCCGGTGGTTGGACTCGTCGACGTCGGCGCCCGCCTCGCGCATGATGCTGCGCGACTCGGGGCAGAGGAACTCCATGCCGACGCGCTCGAGGATCGCGAGCGATGCCTCGTGGATCGACTCGATCTCGTCGGCCGACAGCACGTCGGTGTGGTTGAGCCGCATGTACGGCTGGCGCAGCGGGAGCTGCTCGGGGAGCCGGTTGCGGTTGCCCTCCGACCGGTCTCGGCCGCGGCGCCTGCCGCCGCCTGCCGCGGGGGCGGCGTCGTCCTGCTGGGTGTCGGTCACGAGGGCCGACACTACACCCGGGACCCCGTTTCCTTGTACGGTCGTCCCCGATATCGCGCTGCGCACGTGGGGTAGCGTCTGTGATCGTGACCACGATCAGCGAGGTACGGGCGACACCGGTGAACGTCCCGATGGTGGCGCCGTACCGCTTCTCGTTCGGCACCCTGGCGAGCTTCACCACCACCGTGGTCGAGGTGGTCGACAGCGACGGCGTGGTCGGGATCGGTGAGACACCCCACGGCGACCTGTCGTCGCTGATCGAGGCGATGGGCGAGCGCCTGCGCGGCCTCCCGGTCGACGCGCTGAACGCGGCCGAGGATCGTTGCGTCGCCCGGACGGGCTTCAGCCTGTGGGCCGACGCCGCTGCCGAACGACGGGCGTTCGGCGGGATCGAGCTGGCCCTCTGGGACCTGCGCGCACGACGCGCCGGTGTGCCCCTCGTGGACCTGCTCGGCGGGCGGGTGCGCGACACGGTGGCGTTCACCGAGTACTTCGCCCCCCGGGTCGGCCGGGAGGAGACGCCGGCCCAGGTGGTCGACGCCTGCGTCCGGGCCGCGGCGGATCACGACGCGCCGTGGTTCGAGGGCAAGCTCGGCGTGTTCGACGTGGAGACCGAGATGCGGATGGTCGCCGACCTGGTGCGCGAGCTCGGCCCGGGCCGCGTGCTGCGATTGGACGCGAACGGCGCCTACACCGTGCCCACGGCCCGACAGGTGTGCCACCGGCTCACCGACCTCGGTGTCGGCTGGCTCGAGGATCCGTGCCGCACCCTCGACGAGACGGCCCGCCTGCGCGCCGACGGTGTGGCGACGTCGTTCTCCACCCACGAGGCCGACCTCGCGCGCGCCGCACGCACCGGCGTGCCCGACGCATTCTGCCTCGACCTCACCGAGCTCGGCGGGGTGCGACGCTCCCAGGACTTCCTGCGGGCCTGCGCCGCGCTCGGCGTCGACTTCTGGTGCTACAGCGGCGATGCCGGGATCATGACGGCCGCGTACCTGCACCTGACCGCCTCGGAGCCGTCGATGATCCGGCCGCACCAGTCGCTGTTCCGGTTCACCGCCGACCTCGTGATCGAGCAGGGCCCGTACGCGCCGCGCGGCGGACTGCTCGGGGTGCCCGACGGGCCCGGACTCGGGGTGACGATCGATCGTGCCGCGCTCGCCCGTCTGCACGAGCGCTTCCTCCACGAGGGAGGGATGGCCGCCGACGGCGACGACGCGGCGTACCGCGGCGGGTTCCGCCAGCAGTAGCGCACCGGCGCCCACCGGCGCGGGACGGCGTCAGCCGTGGACGACGGTCCCGGCGTCGCCACGGACCACGTCGTCGGCCCGGTCGAGCGCCCCGATCACCGCCGTGGCGCCCGTTCGCTCCACGAACCTGCACGCGGCCTCCACCTTCGGCGCCATCGACCCCGCGGCGAAGCCACGACCGCGGAGCTCGGCCACGGACGCCGAGCGGATCGGCCTGCAGCCCGCGGTCTCCCAGCCGTCGTAGACGGCGTCCACGTCGGTGAGCAGCACGAGTCGGTCGGCGCCGAGCTCCACTGCGAGTCGCGCCGACGCGAGGTCCTTGTCGACCACGGCCTCCACGCCGCGCAGGCCACCGGAACCGTCGGGGGCGACCGGCACGCCACCGCCGCCCGCGCAGACCACCACGACCCCCGCGTCGACCAGACGCCGGACCGAGTCCAGCTCCACGATGCTCCCCGGCTCGGGCGACGCCACCACGCGCCGCCACCCGCGCCCGTCGCGGGCGATGGCCCAGCCGTGGTGCAGCGCGAGGTCGGTGGCGGTGGTCTCGTCGTACACGGCACCGATCGGCTTGCTCGGCCGGGCGAAGGCGGGGTCGTCGGTCGACACCACCACGCGGGTCACGATCGCGACCACCTCCCGGCCCGGCAACGCGTTCGAGAGCTCCTGTGTGAGCAGGTAGCCGATCATCCCCTCGGTCTCGGCGTCGAGCACGTCGAGCGGCACGAGCCCGCCGATCGACGCCGTGGCCGCCGCTCCGAGGGCCAGCACCCCGACCTGCGGTCCGTTGCCGTGGGTGAGCACCAGGCGGTGGTGATGGGTGACCGGCGCGAGCGCCACGGCGGCACGATGGGCGTTCGCCAGCTGGGTCGACCAGTCGAGCGGTTCACCCCGACGGGCCAGGGCGTTGCCGCCGACGGCCACCACGGCCAGGGGTCGTGGGTCCGCTCCCGTCACGCCGACCGCCACCGCTCGACCAGGGGAGCGAGCACGTCGTCGAGGGTCGGCGAGCCGATCTCCACCAGCGAGTACGACGCGTGGCGGACCGGGCGATCGATGCGGACCACGCGCGTCAGGTCGATCGGTGTGCCGGTCACCACGGCGTCGCACGGCACGGCGGCGATCGTGGCCTCCAGCTCGGCGAGCTGCTCGTCGCCGTACCCCATCGCCGGCAGCACCGGCCCGATGTGCGGGTACCGGGCGAACGTCGCGGCGATCGAGCCGACGGCGAACGGACGAGGGTCGACGAGGACCGCGCCGGCCTGCCGGGCGGCCACGGTGCCGGCGCCGAAGGGCATCCCGCCGTGGGTGATCGTGGGCCCGTCCTCCACCACCAGCACGCGAACTCCCGTCAGGTCGGGGCCGTCGGCGAGCACCACCGGCGACGCCGCTCGGATCACCGTGGCCGCCGGCGCGAGGCGCGACACGTTCGCGAGCACCGTGTCGACGTCGTCCGGCTCCGCGGCGTCGACCTTGTTCACCACGATCACGTCCGCGAGCCGGACGTTGACCTCACCGGGGAACCAGCCGCACTCGTGGCCGGGCCGGAGCGGATCGACGACCGTGATCATCAGGTCGGGCCGCACGAACGGCAGGTCGTTGTTGCCGCCGTCCCACACGATCACGTCCGACTCGTCCGCCGCACGGCGCACGATCGACTCGTAGTCGACGCCGGCCCACACCGTGAGTCCCTCGCGCACGGGGAGCTCGTACTCCTCGCGCTCCTCGATCGTGGGGTGCGACGCCTCGATCTCGTCGAGGGTGGCGAAGCGCTGCACCCGCATCGCCTCGAGGTCGCCGTAGGGCATCGGGTGACGGATCAGCGCGACGCGCAGCCCCGCGGCGCGCAGGATCGAGCACACGCGGCGGCTGGTCTGCGACTTGCCCGCCCCGGTGCGCGACGCGCACACCGCCACGACCGGCCGCGTCGCGGTGAGCATCGTCCGCCTCGGACCCAGCAGGCGCACGTCCGCGCCCGCTGCCATCGCCTCCGACGCGAGGTGCATCACCTGGTCGTACGACAGGTCGCTGTAGGCGAGCACGACCTCGTCGACGTCGTGCCGGGCGACGAGCGCGGCGAGCTCGGCCTCCGGACGGATGGGGATGCCGTCGGGGTACCGGGGCCCGGCGAGGGACGCCGGGAAGCGGCGGTCGTCGATGCCCGGGATCTGCGCCGCCGTGAACGCCACCACCTCGACGTCGGGGTCGTCACGGAAGACGGTGGCGAAGTCGAAGAAGTCTCGTCCGCCGGCACCGAGCAGGATCACGTGTCGCACACGACCACTGTCGCGCCGGACGGCGACGGGCGATCGGGCCGTTGGACCCGACCTGGCCGGGCGACCCGGGCGGGCTCAGCTGAGGAAGCCGGCGTAGAAGTACAGGGTCGGGGAGCCGTCGGGCGCCACCTCGAGCGCGGTGAGCCACAGGATCTCGACCGAGATCGACGCAGGGACCACCACCGACGCGGTCGCCTCGTCGAACTCGCCCAGGAACTGCATCAACAGGTTGGGGCCGGCGCTGCCCTGCCACTGGAGCGGACCGGCGGACACGCACGGCACGCTGAAGCCGTTCGCCGGCGTGGCGAACTGCGCCTGGATCTCCTCGAAGGACGCGCCGGCGGCCACGAGCGGAGCGACGGTCTGGGTGTAGGCCGCCTCGAACTCGGCCTGCAGTTCGGCGAGGAGCGTGCCGGTGCCGGCCTGCACGTCGGCGCCGATGTTGCTGCCGCCCTCCACGCAGGCGAAGCCACTCACCACCACGCGCACGCGGTCGTCGAGCGGCATGGCGAGACGCCGGGCGACCTCGCCGACCCCGACGTCGCCGTCGACGAATCCGCTCTCACAGGACACGTCGGGCGTCCCGCAGGGCACGAAGGGCGCGACCCCGACGTCGATCAGCGTCGGGTCGAACACCTCGCCCGGGGCGGGCAGATCGCGGGACGCGTGGTAGATCCCGGGGGCGAGCGGCACCGCAGGATCGGCGGGGATCGGGGGCGAGGGATCGCCCACGTAGTTGCTCGCGCAGCACGGGATGTAGGCGAGATCGGGCATCGGGCCCACGACCTCCCACGCGGCGGGTGCCTGGGTGGTGGTGGGCGCGACGGTCGTGGTCGACTCCGCCGTGGTGACCGCTGCCCCCGTGGTGGTGGTCGGGTCCGCAGGAGTCGTCGTGTCGGACACCGGCTCGGTCGAGACGGGTGCGGTGGTGATCGCCGACGACGATTCGGCGCGAGGTGCGGCGTCGTCGCCGCACGCGGCTGCGAGGACGGCGACGAGCGCGGCCACCGTGGCGAGTCGGGGCTGACGTGCGTTCACGGGAACGAGTGTCGCGCGGGTCGCGGGAGTCGGGCGAACATCCGGACCGTCAGCGGTGCCCGGCGAGCTGCCCGAGCCGGCCGGCGTGCACCGCGACCGCACCTCGCGCAGCTGCCAGCGTGTCTCCCTGCAACCGGAACGACGGACCCACCACGCTGATCGCCGCGACCACCTGGCCGAGTGCGTCGCGCACGGGGGCCGAGACGGCGGTGATGCCGCTCTCCACGGCGTCCTCGCGCACGGCGACGCCATCGGCGTCGACATCGCCGACGAGCGCCCGCCCGACGGCCGTGCCGCGTCGGGGGACGGTGTGACCGAGCCAGCTCACGTGCCGCACGGGGTGGGTGCCCGCCTCCATCGCGACGTAGACGGCGGTGCGCTCGTCCGCGGCCTCGGCCAGGTAGGCGGACTCACCGAGCTCGGCGGCGAGCGAGGCGAGGACGGGCTCGGCGAGGCGGGGGAGCGTGGCCACCGCGGCGAGGTGGCGGGCGATGCGCAGCAACTCGGGACCGGGCACCCACAGCCCGTCGGCACGGCGTGTGGCGAAGCCGGCGGCCTCGAGCGACCGCAGCTGCCGAAGGGCGGTGCTGGCGCTGAGGTCGACGGCGCGGGCGAGATCGGCGAGGGCCGTGCCGTGCGGGTGGTCGGCCACCTCCCGCACCAGGCGGAGACCCCGATCGGTGGCGCGAGGGGTCTCGGCCGGCGGGGTGGTGCGGGCGGGCGGCGATGCTTGCGGCACGTTGCGCAGTATGGCAGTCTCTGCCACTGGATGGAAGGCTCGATGAACGCTCCCGGTGCATCTCCCGGTGCACCTTCCGACGCACCTCCTGACGCAGCTGCGATCGGCGCCGCACCGGTCGTGCTCCACGGCCGCGGACTGACCGCCGCCGAGGTCGTGGCCGTCGCCCGCCACCACCGACCCGCCGTGCTGGGCGCCGACGCCCGAGAGGCGATGGCCCGCTCCGCCGCCCTGGTCGACGGCTTCGTCGTGGGGGAGACCCCCGTCTACGGCGTCACCACCGGCTTCGGCTCGCTCGCCGCCACCGTCATCCCCGCCGAGCGCACCGCGGAGCTGCAGCTCGCGCTCGTCCGCTCGCACGCCACCGGCATGGGCGACCCCGTGGAACCCGAGGTCGTCCGTGCCCTGCTGCTGCTCCGCGCCCGGAGCCTGGCGCTCGCGTACTCCGGGGTGCGTCCCGAGATCGTCGACCTCCAGCTCGCGCTGCTCGCGCACGGCATCACCCCCGTGGTGCGCGAGCACGGCTCGCTCGGTGCGAGCGGCGACCTTGCGCCGCTCAGCCACTGCGCGCTCGCCCTGGTCGGCGAGGGCGAGGTGTGGGGACCCGACGGCGCCGTCGTGCCCACGACGATCGCGCTCGATCACGCCGGGTTGGCACCCGTCGCGCTGCGGGCCAAGGAGGGCCTCGCACTGATCAACGGCACCGACGGCATCCTCGGCATGCTCTGCCTCGCGCTGCACGACCTCGACGCGCTCACCCGCCTCGCCGACGTCACCGCGGCGATGACCGTCGAGGGCCTCCTCGGCACCGATCGTGCCTTCGCTGCCGACCTCCAGGCGCTGCGTCCGCAGGTTGGCCAGGCCCGCAGCGCACGCAACCTGCAGCGGCTGCTCGCCGGGTCGGCGATCGTGGCCAGCCACCGCTACGGCGACGGCCGGGTGCAGGACGCGTACTCGCTGCGCTGCACGCCGCAGGTGCACGGCGCGGCACTCGACACCGTCGCCCACGCGCGCACGATCGCGGAGCGCGAGTTGGACGCCGCGATCGACAACCCGATGATCCTGCCCGACGGCCGCGTGGAGAGCTGCGGCAACTTCCACGGCGCCCCGGTCGCGTTCGTGTGCGACTTCCTCGCGATCGCCACCAGCGAGCTCGCCGCGATCAGCGAGCGGCGCACCGACCGCATGCTCGACGTCGCCCGATCGCACGGCCTGCCGCCGTTCCTCAGCCCCGACGCCGGGGTGAACAGCGGCATGATGATCGCCCACTACACGCAGGCGGCGATGGCGATGGAGAACCAGCGCCTCGCCGTTCCTGCCAGCACCCAGTCGCTGCCGACGAGCGCCATGCAGGAGGACCACGTGTCCAACGGCTGGGCCGCCGCACGCAAGTTGCGCCGCAGCGTCGACAACCTCCGCCGGGTGCTCGCGGTCGAGTTGGTGTGCGCCGCTGCCGCGCTCGACCTGCGGGCGCCGCTCGCGCCCGCACCGGGCACCGCGGCCGCGCTCGAGGTGCTCCGCCGCGAGGTCGCCGGCCCCGGCCCCGACCGGTGGCTGTCGCCCGACCTGCGTGCCGCCGAACTCCGTCTCGCCGACGGCTCCGTCCTCGGCGCCGTCGAATCCACCATCGGTCCGTTGGAGGTCGCCTAGATGTCCGGTCCCCGTCCCGTCCGCGCCCCGCGCGGCACCGACCTCACCTGTCTCGGCTGGCCGCAGGAAGCGGCCTACCGGATGCTGCACAACAACCTCGACCCCGAGGTCGCCGAACGCCCCGACGACCTCGTCGTGTACGGCGGCACCGGGCGCGCGGCCCGCAGTTGGGACGCGTTCGACGCGATGGCGCGCACGCTCACCACGCTGCGCGCCGACGAGACGATGCTCGTGCAGAGCGGCAAGCCCGTCGGCGTGTTCCGCACGCACGAGTGGGCACCGCGTGTGCTGCTCGCGAACTCCAACCTCGTGCCGCAGTGGGGCAACTGGGACGAGTTCCGCCGGCTCGAGGCGATGGGCCTCACGATGTACGGCCAGATGACCGCCGGGTCGTGGATCTACATCGGTACCCAGGGGATCCTGCAGGGCACCTACGAGTGCTTCGCCGAGATCGGTCGCAAGAAGTTCGGCGGGTCGCTCGCCGGCACGATCACGCTCACCGCCGGGCTCGGTGGCATGGGCGGCGCGCAGCCGCTCGCGGTCACGATGAACGGTGGAGTGGCGCTGTGCATCGAGGTCGACGCCTGGCGCGCCGAGCGCCGTGTGGAACACCGCTACCTCGACGTGATCGCCGACTCCGTCGACGACGCGATCGCCCGGTGCATCGAGGCTCGCGACGCGAAGCGGGCCCTGTCGGTCGGTCTCGTCGGCAACGCCGCCGTGCTGGTGCCGCGCCTGCTCGAGCTCGACTTCCCGGCCGACATCGTCACCGACCAGACCAGCGCCCACGACCCGCTGATGTACGTGCCGGCCGACCTCACGCCCGAGGCGACGGCGGAGATGTCCCGCACCGATCCGCAGGAGCTCATCCGGCGCTCCCGCGAGTCGATGGCCACGCACTGCCGCGCCATGGTCGGCTTCCTCGACCGCGGCGCCGAGGTGTTCGACTACGGCAACAGCCTGCGCACCGAGGCACAGCTCGGCGGCTTCGAGCGGGCGTTCGACTACCCGGGCTTCCTGCCCGCCTACATCCGGCCGCTGTTCTGCGAGGGCAAGGGCCCCTTCCGCTGGGTCGCGCTCTCCGGTGATCCGGCGGACATCGCCGCGACCGACCGGGCCGTGCTCGAGGAGTTCCCCGACGACCCGCACCTGCGCACGTGGATCGAGATGGCCGGCGAGCGCGTGGCGTTCCAGGGCCTGCCGGCACGCATCTGCTGGCTCGGCTACGGCGAGCGGCACCGTCTCGGCCTGCGCTTCAACGAGATGGTGCGTCGCGGCGAGGTGAAGGCGCCGATCGTGATCGGTCGCGACCACCTCGACTCCGGCTCCGTCGCCTCGCCGTACCGCGAGACCGAGTCGATGCTCGACGGCAGCGACGCGATCGCCGACTGGCCGCTGCTCAACGCCCTGGTGAACACGTCCAGCGGCGCCACCTGGGTGAGCATCCACCACGGAGGCGGCGTCGGCATCGGCCGCAGCATCCACGCCGGCATGGTGTGCCTCGCCGACGGCACCGACCTCGCCGCCGAGAAGCTGTCGCGGGTGCTGCTCACCGACCCCGGCATGGGCGTGATCCGCCACGTCGACGCGGGCTACGACCGAGCGGTCGACATCGCCCACGAACGCGGTGTCCGCGTGCCCATGATGGAGGGGTGACGGGGTCGAGGGCGCGAGGGAGCTGACGGTGCACGTGGAGGGCGACTACTGGGCCGACGGGGCCGTGTGCGTGCGCGGCGCGTTCCGCCCCGAGCACGTCGCGCTCGCCGAGGAGGCCATCGAGGCCAACCTCGCGTCGCTGTCGGCCACCGCCAAGCGGGCGAGTTCGTCCGACGACGGCGCGTTCGTGGAGGACTTCTGCAGCTGGCAGCGCATCCCGGCGATGGAGCGCTTCATCCGCGAGAGCGGCGCTGCCCGCATCGCCGCCGACCTCATGGGCGCCTCGGTGGTGCGGCTGTACCACGACCACGTGCTCGTGAAGGAGCCCGGCACGCGCCAGCGCACGCCGTGGCACCAGGACCTGCCGTACTACAACGTCGACGGCCGGCTGAATGTGAGCATGTGGTGCCCGGTCGACCCGGTCGCTCGTGAGAGCACCCTCGAGTTCGTCGCCGGCTCGCACCTCGGTCCGTGGTTCGTTCCCCGCACGTTCCTCGACGGCCAGGCGAAGTGGTTCCCCGAGGGATCGCTCGCCGAGCTCCCGGACATCGACGGCGATCCGTCGGCGCGCATCGTCGGTTGGGTGCTCGAACCCGGCGACGCCGTGTTCTTCCACATGCTCACGCTGCACGCCGCCGGTGGCGTGTCGGGCGACCGCCGCCGCCGTGTGCTCAGCGTGCGGTTCCTCGGCGACGACATGGTGCACGCGCCGCGACGCTGGACCACCTCGCCACCGTTTCCCGGCCTCGACGACGAGCTCCCGGCCGGAGCGTCGCTCGACCATCCGTTGTTCCCCGTCCTCTGGGAGGCCTGATCGTGGCCGTACGCGACATCGTCACCGTCGGACACCCCGTGCTGCGCGAACGCGCACGCGAGGTGACGCCCGAGGAGCTGGCCACCGCCGAGGTACAGCAGCTCATCGACGACCTGATCGACACGATGCACGCCGCCAACGGCGCGGGCATCGCCGCCAACCAGATCGGCGTGCCGCTGCGGATCACCACGATCGAGGTGAACCAGAACCCGCGGTACCCCTACAAGCCGCCGATCCCGCTCACCGTGGTGGTGAACCCGGTGATCGAGTTCCTCGACGACGAGCTGGTCGAGATCAACGAGGGTTGCCTGTCGGTGCCCAACCTGCGCGGCAACGTGATGCGCCACGTGAACATCCGGGTGCGCTACCTCGATCGCGACGGGGTGGCGCACGACGCGGTGAAGCGGGGCCTCACCGCCGGCACCTTCCAGCACGAGTGCGACCACCTCGACGGGAAGCTGTTCCTCGACCGGGTGACCGACCCGACGACGTTCACCACGTGGGAGCAGTTCGAGCGCTTCCACCGCGACGCGTTCGTCGAGCGGATCACCGAGTTCGTCCGCCGCGTCGGGAGCTGACCGGTGCCCGCCCCGACCGCCACCGCCTACCACTGCGAGCTCGCGTGGTTGGGGGGCGACACTGCGCTGGCGGACGTGCTGGTGGAGGTCGACGGCGATCGGATCGTGCACGTCGAGCCGGGGGTGACGGCCCCGCCACACGCCGTCCGGTTGGCCGGGCTCACGCTCCCCGGCCTCGCGAACGCGCACAGCCACGCGTTCCACCGGGCACTGCGCGGCCGCACCCACGACGGCGTCGGATCGTTCTGGACGTGGCGCGACCAGATGTACCGGCTCGCCGGCACGCTCGACCCTGATCGGTACCACCAGTTGGCCAGGGCCACCTTCGCGGAGATGGCGCTCGGCGGCATCACCTGCGTCGGCGAGTTCCACTACCTCCACCACCAGCCCGACGGCACCCCGTACCGCGACGCGAACCTGATCGGCGACGCGCTGGTGACCGCGGCGACCGAGGCCGGCATCCGGATCACCCTGCTCGACACCTGCTACCTCCAGGGAGGCATCGGCCAGCCGCCCAACGAGGTGCAGCGCCGCTTCAGCGACGTCCGGGTGGAGCGCTGGACCGAGCGGGTGCAGGCGCTCGCCGACGCACACCGCGAGTCCCACGGCGTCCGGATCGGTGCTGCGGTGCACTCCGTGCGCGCCGTCGCACCGGACGCGATCGACCAGGTCGCCCGGTACGCCATCGCGCAGTCGATGCCGCTGCACGCGCACGTGAGCGAGCAGCCCGCGGAGAACCACGCCTGCGTCGAGGCCTACGCGCTCACCCCGACCGAGCTGCTCGCCGAACGCCATGCGCTCGACGCGGCGTTCACGGCCGTCCACGCCACCCACCTCACCGAGCACGACGTGCGGCTGCTGCAGACCCACTCGTCGACGGTGTGCATGTGCCCCACGACCGAGCGCGACCTCGCCGACGGGATCGGACCCACCGCCGCGTTCGGTGAGTCGGGTGTACCGATCGCGCTCGGCTCCGACTCGCACGCCGTGATCGACCTCTTCGAGGAAGCTCGGGCGGTCGAGCTCGACGAGCGGCTCGCCAGTCGAGTGCGCGGCACCCACACGGTGCGCTCGCTGCTCGTGGCCGCCACCGACGCGGGCCACGCATCACTCGGTTGGGCCGACGCCGGCCGGATCGCGATCGGGTGTCTCGCCGACCTCGTCAGCGTCCGACTCGACACGGTGCGCACGGCGGGCGGGGGAGCGGACCATGCGCTCGCGACCGCGGTGTTCGCGGCCGCTGCTGCCGACGTGCACCACGTGGTGGCCGGCGGAAGGGTGCTGGTGCGCGACGGCCAGCACGTCTCGATCGACGTCGCCGGCGAGCTGCACCGCTCGATCACCCGCGCCTGGGAGGCCACATGAGCGCGCCTCGCGCCGTCGTCGTCGACCGGATCGGCCTGTTGGTGACCAACGATCCCACCCTCGGCGAGGGTCCGCTCGGCATCGTGCGCGACGCGGCACTGGTCGTGTACGACGGTCGGGTGGTCGCGGTCGAACGCGCCGGGGCGGTGGGTGACGAACGCATCGACGTCGACGGCCGCTGCGTCATCCCGGGGTTCGTGGACAGCCACACCCACCTGGTGTTCGCCGGCGACCGCGGCGACGAGTTCGTCGCGCGGATGGCCGGTGCTCCCTACGCTGCCGGCGGGATCCGCACCACCGTGGAGGCGACCCGCGCGGCCGGCGACGACGAACTCCTGCGGCTGGCACTGGCCCGACGTGACGAGGCGGCGCGGGCCGGCATCACCACGCTGGAGATCAAGTCCGGGTACGGGCTCACGAGCCACGACGAGGCCCGCTGCCTGCACCTCGCGACCGGGCTCACGGACCACACGACGTTCCTCGGTGCGCACGTGGTGCCGGCGGAGTTCGAGGGCCGGACCGACGACTACGTGCATCATGTCTGCACCGACATGCTCGACGCCGTCGCGCCGCACGCCCGCTGGATCGACGCCTTCTGCGAGGTCGGCGCGTTCGACGCGGATCAGTGCCGGGCGGTGCTCACCGCCGGCATGGCCCGCGGGATGGGTGGCCGGCTCCACGCGAACCAGCTCGGCCACGGCCCCGGCGTGCAGCTGGGCGTCGAGCTCGGGTGTGCATCCGTCGACCACTGCACCTACCTGAGCGACGCCGACGTCGAGGCGCTCGCGGCGAGCGACACGGTGGCGACGTTCCTGCCGGCGGCCGACTTCTCCACCCGGCAGCCCTACCCGGACGCCCGCCGGGTGCTCGACGCCGGGGCCACGGTCGCCCTCGCCACGAACTGCAACCCGGGCAGCAGCTACACCACCTCGATGTCGTTCTGCATCGCGCTCGCGGTGCGCGACCTCCGGATGACGATCGACGAGGCGATCCGTGCCGCCACGGTCGGGGGAGCGGCGGCGCTCCGGCGTCCGGACCTCGGCGTGCTGCGGCCCGCCGCACGAGCCGACCTGGTCGTGTTGGACGCCCCGTCGTACACCCACCTCGTCTACCGACCCGGAGTGCCCCTCGTGGGTGCGACCTACTCCGCCGGCCTGCGCATCGACCGCCCGGCAGGCTGACGGCTCGCGGCAGCCGCAGCGCGCAGCCGGCCGAGGAGGGCAGCCGTCCGGGGCCAGCAGGGTAGGGTGCCGCTCCATGGCGCGGACCCCCGACCTCGAGCGGCGACAGGAACTGCTCGATCGCATCGTCGTCTACCTGGCCGACAACGGCCTGGCGCAGGCGACGCTGCGACCGATGGCGGCGGCGCTCGACGTCAGCATCAACCGCCTCGTGCACCACTTCGGCTCGAAGGAGGACCTGATCACCGCTGCGCTGAAGCGGGCGATCGATCAGCAACTCGCGGTGCAGGACGCGTGGTTCGCGCGCAACCCGAACCTGGGCGTGGTCGAGTTCTACCGACGCTGGTGGCGGTGGATGAACGCGAAGCCCGAGCACCTCTCGCTCGTCCGGCTGAACTACGAGGCCGCAGCGCTCGACACCTCGGTGACCGGTCTCGCCGGCGAGGTGCGCGCCGACCAGATCGGGGTGTGGCGCCACAGCGTGGAGCAGCGCCTCCTCGCAGAGGGGGTGCCCGCCGGCTGCGTCGAGCTGGAGGCGTGCCTCACCAAGGCGACCTTCACCGGCCTCGTGCTCGACCTGATCGCGACCGGCGAGCGCAAGCGGCTCACCGCCGCGTGCGACGCCTGGCTCGACCGACTCGACCACATGATCCGCACGGCCGCGGCCGCCTCCCGGGTCACCACCTCCGTGCCGGTCTGAGCCGGTCTGAGCCGGTCCGAGCCGGTCTGAGCCGGTCCGGGCCGGCCCGGGCCCGTCGCGCCGGTCAGCGAGCGGCCCGCTCCTCCTCGTAGTTCGCGATCGCCGTGAGCTGCGCGGTCAGCGTGGCGTCGACCCAGCGGCTGCCGGCACCCACCACCCGGTCGTAGCTCGCCTGCACCGGACCGAGCTGGCCGGTGAAGTGCGGCATCACCCGCTCGGCGAACAGCTCGTAGCTGCGCAGGGTGGCGGCGTGGTCGGCCAGATCGGCGCCCAGGAACAGGTAGCAGCCGAAGCCGCCGGTCTTGTCCACCAGCCGCTCGAGCTGCTCGATCGCCATCTCCGGCGTACCGATCACCATCCGGCCGCTCTCGTTGGCGTAGTCGATGAAGTCGCTGTAGTCGCTCGGCGGGGGCGGTGCGCTCGGGTCGCCCGTCGGGATGATGTGGCTCAGGTACTCGAACACCCACATCAGCCCGTACTGGCAGTTCTTCTTCGCCTGCTCCACCGTCTCGGCGATGTGCATCGGGCCCATGAGCCGCCACTTCTCGCGCGGCGCGGTGTGACCGTGGCGGGTGGCCTCCTCCTGCCACACCTGGTAGTTGTAGTCGAGCACCTGGAACGCGGCGGGCTCCGTCGCGGCGATCGACAGCAGGCCGGTGCCGTACCGTCCGGCGAGCTTCGAGCCAGACGGGGACATGGACGACGCGACGGCGATGTCGAAGTCGCTGTACGGCCGGATCTGCAGCACCGCCTCCTCGCAGGTGAACCAGTCGGTGCGGGCGGTCACCGTCTCGCCGGCGAACAACCGCATCATGACGTCGAAGGCCTGCTCCATGCGCGGCCGCTGGTCCATCGGGTCGATGCCGAGCATCGCCGCGTCGCTGGTCAGCTGCCCGGGACCGGCGCCGAACATCATCCGGCCCCGCGTGAGGTGATCCAGCATCACGATGCGATCGGCCAGCACGAACGGATGGTGGTAGGGGAGCGAGTTCACGCCGGTGCCGAGTTTGATGTGCTTGGTGCGCTCGGCAGCGGCTGCGATGAACACCTCCGGGCTCGCGATCAGCTCGCTGCCGGCTGAGTGGTGCTCACCGATCCAGGCCTCGTGGTAGCCGAGCTGGTCGAGGTGCTCGATGAGCTGGAGGTCGCGGTGGAGCGCCAGCGTGGGGTTCACACCGGTCTTGTGCATCGGGGGCATGAAGATGCCGAAGCGGAGCGGAGCGGGGTGCGGTTGGAGGCGCGGCATGCGGTCATGGTGTCACAGCTGCAGTGGCCGTTCGGCAGCCGGAAGCGTCGCGACGACGAGCGAACATCCGCCGTGCGGAGCTCGCGAACCACGACGCGACGTTGCTCGCGGCGATGGCCGCGCTGCACGACATCGATCCGGTGGCGTGGGAGGAGGCCCACGCGGGCTGGAGCCGGCGGATCGCCGAGGACGATGCCGTGGCCGTGCTGTTCCACGCCTGGTACCACGGCTGACACGAGTCGCGCCGGGCGGGTCCGATGACCCCGTGGTGCCGCCCCCGTCACTCGACGGTGCCGTAGGCCCCCTGGTCGCCGGTCGAGCGTGCCGCCAGCACCTCGTCGATCGAGGCGCGCAGGTCCGCCACGAACGCGTCGATGCGGCCGTCGTGGACGGCGTTCACCGTGCAGTGCAGCGACGGCGGCGGCCCCTGCCGGTCGAGGTACCAGCCGCGGCGCCACAGCGCGTCGGCGACGGCGAACACGTCGAGCGCGTCCGGATCGGACGCGCCGAAGCTCAGCAGGGTGGCCTCCGGGCGAGCCCGGAGCCGCAGCTCCGGGGTCGCCTCGATCGCATCGGCGAGCTGGTCGCAGGCGCGTCGGGCGGCGGCCGTGAGCCGGAGGTAGCCCTCGTCGCCGAGGTGGTGCAGGACGGCCCAGGCGGCCGCCATCGCCCCGCCGCTCTTCGTGCCGAGCACTCCGGACGAGCCGTAGAAGCCGCCCAACCAGTTGTCGGTGACGAAGGTCTGGAAGCTGCGGAGCCGCTTGGAGCGGTGCATGATCACGGACGCACCCTTCGCGGTGTACCCGAACTTGTGCAGGTCGACCGAGATGCTGGTGACGCCCGGGACCGAGAAGTTCCAAGCGGGGATGTCGTGTCCGAGCCGGGCCAGGTAGGTGAGGGTGACGCCACCCATGCAGGCGTCCACGTGGCAGTTGACGTCGCGCTCGGCAGCGATCGCAGCGATCTCCGTGATCGGGTCGACCACACCCTGGGGGTACTGCGGTGCCGAACCGACGAGCAGCACGGTGTTCTCGTCGACCGCGTCGGCCATCGCGTCGGGGTCGGCGCGCCAGTCGTCGCGCACCGCGATCCGCCGACTCTCCAACCCGAAGTAGGCGCACCCCTTCTCGAACGCGGCGTGGGCGCTGGTGGGCAGCACCACGTTCGGAGAGGTGACGCCGCGCTCGGCACGGCCGCGCTCGCGGGCGGCCTTCACCGCCATCAGGATGCTCTCCGTGCCGCCGGTGGTCATGAACCCGGCGCCGTCCTCACCGGCCTCGAGCCACGATCCGACGATGCCCACGACATCGGCCTGAACGCGTCGAAGGCTCGGGAACGCGTCGGTGTTCAGCGCGTTCTCGGTGCTGAAGCGCCGGTATGCCTCCTCGGCGAGCGCCACGACCTCGTCGCCGGCGTTGTAGGCGAGCGTGAACGCCCGTCCGTCGCGCCACCGCACGTCGTGTGCCTTCATCGCGTCGAGCTGCGACAGCACCTCGTCTCGGGACAGACCGGAACCGGGGATCGCCATGTGCCCGAAACTAACCTCGCCCGGTGCCCGACCGTTCACCGTTCCTGCTCGACCCCGACGTGGTGTTCCTGAACCACGGCAGCTTCGGTGCCGTCCCCGCACCGGTGTTCGAGACCTACCAGGCACTGCAGCGGGAGATGGAGCTCCAGCCCGTGCGCTGGCTGCAGCGCGAGGCCGAGGACCGCCTCGCCGTGGCGCGAGCCCACCTCGCCCGGTACGTCGGCGCCGACGCCGACGATCTCGTGTACGTGCCCAACCCCACCACGGCGGTCAACATGGTCGTGAAGAGTCTGCAGCTCGGACACGGCGACGAGATCCTCACCACCGACCACGAGTACGGGGCGATGGACCGCACGTGGCGATGGGTGTGCGGCCGGACGGGCGCCGTGTACCGCCGCGTGCACATCCCGCTCGGGGTCACCGCCGACGAGTTCGTCGATCGCGTGTGGCGCGAGCGCACCGACCGCACCAGGGTGCTCTTCCTGAGCCACCTGACCAGCGCGACGGCGATGCGCTTCCCGGTGGAGGAATTGGTGCGCCGGGGCCGTGATGCCGGGCTGCTCACGATCGTCGACGGCGCGCACGTGCCCGGCCACCTGCCGCTCGACCTGCGCGCCCTCGACTGCGACGTCTACACCGGCGCCAACCACAAGTGGCTGTGCGCACCGAAGGGGTCGGCGTTCGTCGCCGTTCGTCGCGAGGTGCAGCCGATGCTCGAGCCGCTCGTGGTGAGCTGGGGCTGGGAGAGCGACCACCCGAGCGACTCGACCTTCGTCGATCACCACGAGTGGCAGGGCACCCGCGACCTGTCGGCGTTCCTCGCCACCCCCGCCGCCATCGACTGGACCGTCGCGCAGGACTGGCCGGCGGTGCAGGTACGTTGCCACGACCTGCTCGTGGACGCGTGCCGTCGGGTGGAGGAGCTCACCGGCCTCGCACCCGTGTACGCCGACGACGGCTTCCCCTGGACCGCGCAGCTCGCCGTCGTCCGGCTGCCCGACGTCGATCCGGTGGGGTTCAAGCGCCGCCTGTACGACGAGCATCGCGTGGAGGCGCCCGTGCACCGCTTCCGTGACGAGGTGTTGCTGCGGATCTCGATCGCCCCGTACAACGTGCCCGACGACGTCGACGCACTGGTCGCCGCGCTGCGTGTGCTGCTGGGGAGCTGACACCGACGTGGCCCTCCTCCTCGCCGTGGTGTCCGCCGTGCTGCTCGGCACGTCGGACTTCTTCGCCGCCCGGGCGGCACGCACGACCTCGTCCATCACGGTGACACGAACCGCAGTCGCCGTGTCGACGTTGTTGTCACCCCTCCTGCTGTTCGTCGTCGACTGGTCCTGGATCGGCCGCGACGTCGTCATCGCGCTCGCGTCGGGAATCGGGATGACCACCGGGCTGCTGCTGCTCTACCGGGGCTACTCCGTGGCGCGCATGGGCGTGGTCGCGCCGATGTCGTCGGTGTTGCTCGCCGCCGTTCCGGTCGTGGTCGACCTCGTGCGCGGCGACACCCCTGGTCCGCTCTCGGCGGCGGGGATGGCGATCGGCGTGGTCGCGCTCGTGCTCACCGGCTACACGCCCGGCGGCAGCGGCAGTGTGCGACTGGGTGCGGTGCTCGGCGTGACCTCCGGCATCGCGTTCGGTGTCGCGTTCGCGCTGATGGGTGAGGTGGGGGAGGACAGCGGCCTCCTTCCGGTGGTCCTGCAGCGCCTTGCCGGCATCACCATGCTCGCGGTCGTGGGCGTGTTCGGCTCTGCACCGTTCTTCGCGCCGGATCGCGTCTCGTGGCGGCCGGCCATCGCCGCCGGAGCGATCGCGGTCGTCGCGATCGCGTCGTTGCAGCTCGCCTTCCAACGCGGCTCGTCCGGGCCGGTGTCGGTGGCGGCGTCGCAGTTCGCGACGGCGGCCGTCGTGCTGTCGGTGCTGTTCAATCGCGAACGGATGCGCTGGTGGCAGGGCACGGGTGTGGCAGCGACCGCCCTCGGCGTCGCACTCATGGCCGTCGGCGCCTGACCGCCACCGGATCATCGGCCCCGGCAACTGCGACGATGCAGGGACGGGGGATCGCTGCGTGGAGGATCGGTCTGGAAGGATCGGCGCCATGGCAGAGGAGCGGGCAGGGGAGCGGGCAGGGGAGAGCGTCGTCTCGGCGGAGGAGATCAACCGGTTCCTCGAGGCCGAGTTCCCGGGGAACAGCAGCGGGTGCGAGGCCGTCGGCGACGGGTGGGCGATCGCGATCGCCCGGACCGACCGGATGCAGCTGCGCCCGGGCGGCATCGTGAGCGGCCCGACGGTGTTCGCCGTCTGCGACGCGGCGCTGTACTACGCGTGCTTCACGCGAGTGGGGATCGAACCGATGACGCTGACCAGCGAGCTGTCGATCCGCTTCCTGCGGCCCGCCAGGGGAGCCGAACTGCGAGCGCGCGCCGACCTCCACCAGGTCGGACGACGGGCGATCATCGGGTCGATCGTGGCGTGGACCGACGATCCGTCGCGGCCCGTCGCCGTGGCGCAGGGCACCTACATGCGGCCGACCGTGTGAACACTCGGTGGCGTTCGTGGTCGGGCTCAGCGGGCGCAGTAGGGTCGCCGCCATGACCGACCGCACCAAGCCGATCATCACGATCCCCGACGGCGCACCGCCCGCCGAGCTCCTGATCGAGGACGAGGTCGTCGGTGACGGCGACGAGGCCACCATCGGCAAGCGCGTGCACGTGCACTACGCCGGGGTGGCGTGGAGCACGGGTCGCGAGTTCGACGCCAGCTGGAACCGGGGGTCGACGTTCGACTTCCGCCTCGGTGCACGCGAGGTCATCGAGGGGTGGGATCGCGGCGTCGCCGGCATGCGCGTCGGTGGTCGTCGCCGGCTCACGATCCCACCCGACCTCGGCTACGGCAGCCGCGGCGCCGGCGGCGTGATCAAGGGCGGCGAGACCCTGGTGTTCGTCGTCGACCTCGTCCAGGTGCGCTGACGGCGGGCGCGCGGCTCGTCGCCGCGACGAGCCGAGCACCTGCGCTGGATCACGCCTCGGGGCGGATCGCGTCCGCCC
>Ga0315901_10000994_pt1 | contig 41079 bp, 69 predicted proteins | sample LakEriMetagenome_10_FD_203761 | JGI IMG/M metagenome (GOLD analysis project Ga0315901, IMG submission 203761) | Freshwater fungal communities from buoy surface, Lake Erie, Ohio, United States - Buoy 2 MA116 | ecosystem: Environmental > Aquatic > Freshwater > Lake | place: USA: Lake Erie, Ohio...
GGATTGTTTGTAACTAAAATAAAATTTTTATTCTTTGTTTTCTTCATTTCGTTCCTCTCCCTGCATTGTAGATTGCCAGTACAATAAATGCCATACAAGCCAATCTAACCACCTCAGGCATCACTTGGGTGCAGAGGGCATCGAATCCTTGCACAAAACTAAATTTCATTGCTTCCATCATATATTCATCTCCTTAGCAAGTAATCGTCCAACACCAACCAATCATCATAATAAAAATGCCAAGTGAAAATAAAAACATTGCGATTCTCAACATCACATCAACATCTTCCATTTCTTTGTTCGCATAAATCAAAACACAAGTGCCTGGAATAACCACACATATTAATATAAAAATTGTTGTCAAATTAATCATCATATATTTTTCCTTTTAAAAAATAGGGTCGGTGAAACTATTACTAGCTTCCAAGTGGGGATTCCCGACCCATAACTATTACCACCTAATCCCAGTGGCTCCATCAGCGTTAAAACCTGCATACCAGCTAGGACTTTCAATCCCATGCTCAATAGCATTCTTTTCCGCTTCAAAATATTTTTGTTCTGCCTGCATACGCTTTGCATAAGCTTTCATCTCTTTACGATGTTTGCTTAATGCTCTATTAGCAGCCTTAGCACGTTTATTCATCAAGTCCGCTTCTAGATTGGCTCTCATCGCATGATACTTCAAATCTTCTTCCACATGCTGCAGATTCTGAAAATACACATCAGCTTTAGCAGCGTGTGCCAGCAGTGTGATTCCAATTAATACCATTGTTTTAACTTTCATATTCATCTCCTATTCTATATAACCATTTTCAATTTCAGCTTCGCCAAAAACACTAGCATCACCAAAAACCCAAGTTTTACCAAAAACCTGAGTATTGCCAAAAATCCGAGCTTTATCATAAACTTGAGCATTATCAAAAACCCAAGCATTACCAAAAATTTGAGCGTTGCCAAAAATTTGAGCATTGCCATAAACCCGAGCTTTACCAGAAACCCGAGCTTTGCCAGAAACCCGAGCATTGCCAGAAATGTTAGTTTTATCAGAAACTTGAGCTTCGCCAGAAACCCAAGCATTTTTAAAAACCCCAGCTTTGCCAAAAATCCAAGCATTTTCAAAAATCCAAGCATTATCAAAAACCCAAGCATTATCAAAAACCCGAGCATTGCCAGAAACCCAGCAATTATTTTCTTGGCTTAGGTTTTTTTCAGATTCTATGTATCCGCCTAAATCTCCAGCTTTTACATCACCAAAGTCTTTTAAAGCCTGGATTCTAAAAAGTGTTTTGCCGTTGAGTTCTATTGTTTCATCTGTTAGTTTGTATTTCATCTTTTTCCTTTTATGAGAATATTAATATCCTCAATTTCGTTTGCTAGGTCTTGTATCACTTCAAGTGTGTTCACTTTTAGTTCAGTGTCTGAGCTGTAAACAAGAGCAGATAGTTCCGCTAATGTATGGGAGGGGACAGTTTGAAAAAGGTGTGCTAGATTAGCTTTCACCTTTTTCAATTCCACCATTCTCATAAATGGGTATTCTCTCCAGAAGCACCCATAAGCCCAGTCGATAGCACTGAGTTCCGACTTATCAATTTTCATAGTCACACTCCCCTGCCAATGCCACTGGGTGCACTGTTTCAAGCATCTCACACACATCGTTGCGGTCGTAGTAGTAATACCCCACCTTAACCACTTCTGGGTGCTCACTCACATACTGGTCAATCAAATCTTCTTCAATATCCAGTTTGTTCATCAGCTCACCAATCGAATACGGCTTACCAAAGATATCAATGTACTTACCATACTTCTCTTTCAAATCAGTCCACACTAATGCACTGATATCCAGTTTGTCGCAGTTCTCGAATATCTCAAATTCCAATTCACTATCTATCATTTTTATCTCCTTTACTATAACTATCTACCCATATTATAGCGTTTTATATCATTACTAACATTAATTTTACTTTATATTGGTGATAATATAATCAATCATCTTACGCAGGCAATCAGCTTTTCCATTAGCTGCTAAAAGCTTTTGTGCTGTATCAAACTTCTCTTTATACTCCACTTCTAATTGAGTGCCGCTTAAAAGAAAAAAGTTTTTAATGCGATGGTCGTTATTGTTGTCAGTCATTGTTTATTCCTCCAAATACTTTATCTAATTTTCTGGTTAAATCCATTGGTGCATCATAGTTTGTGTTTCCATGCTCATCAACGAAATCTGCGAAAATTCCTGTGGCTGTGCATCTATCGAAGATGCTTAAGCCGAGTTTGAATTTCTTGGCTCCAGAAGCTAGGATTGCTTCAGGACAAGGAACCACAGCGCATTGGCCAGTGGTCTTATTCTGGAACACCCAGGTGAAGCCATTCACATTCAAATTGTTTTGTTTTGCTAGATGCAAGTAGAAGTAAGCTTGCAGGTCATAAGAATATTTCTTAATCGTCCACAAGATTAATTCATCATTGATTGCGTGCTCGCATGTTTTATAGTCAAACACTTGGTCTCCGATAATTGCATCTAACTTTCCTTTTAATTGAATCTCATCAAAATTCCCTCTCAATACCACTTCAGTGGATTTCTTTTGTTGAAGTAAGTTATCCACTTGCGGATTAAGCTTGAGCTCTTGCAATAGATTAGCAATCACTTTCTGCTCGTTGGGGGTTATGATTTCCATTCCGTAATATTCACTAAGCCTGTCAATCTGCGTTTTAAGTGCATCATCAGACTTAGCTTCTTTGAAGTAGGTGTGGCCATCATCAGGGACAAGGGAGCTATCCACAGGCTCCCATTGGCATCTACCTTTCACAGAAGCAAAATCTTTAGCAGGCAAAGCTAAGTAGCTAGGAAATGCTTTAAAGCTCTTAGCAAACAGTTCAGGCTCTAATAGTGCTGCATGCACTTTAGTGCCAAAATCCATTGCATAAGTTTCTTTTAAGGGCATTGTCCTAGCTACAAACTTTGCATAGTACAAAGCTGGGGAAGTGAGCAGCTCCTTTAAATTAGAGCTGCTGAGTCCCTCACTTTGTCTGTATAAACCGTCGATTTGTTGTAATGTCATTTTATCTTCTCTCCTATCCCATTTCCGATTCTTTCACTAATGTGATGTCAAGTTTTTTGTAAGGCTTCACATTAGCAAATTCTTCTGCTGTGCAAACCCTTTCAAACACTGCATTGATTGTATAGTAAGCACCAAGCTTTCCAATTTTCTCTTCTGAATAGAATCTAAACACCGCTTGTGATGGGTCGCTTAAATTTCTAAACTTACAAGTTTTAAAGAATGTTTCTTGAAGCTTCTGAGCTGCAATCAATTTGCTTTTTGATTTAAACACTAGTCTAAAAGGTAGGCCGTTAATGATTACCATCAACACTGTTTTCTTTTGGTAGTAGTTTTTATCGTTATCAGCAAACAATGATGGGTATGGGTCGTTCACGTCCACAGGAAACACATTCACATTTGTTTCTGAGAAGTTTGCTCCATTACCATCACCATGCACATCAATCACATTCACTTGAGAAAGTAATAGAGTGCCTTTATGAGTGAGTGAATCTTTGTTTTTCAAATCGGTGGGATTTTTATCAAAGATATCAAAAAGCTCTTCACTCTTAAGAGGAATTGCTTCAAAGCTTTCACCAAGTATTTGATTGTCAGCGATGAATGTACCATCATCACATTTCAATGTTTTCTTTAATGGGTTATTTCCCTGCACCAAAATGATGCTGGAAGCAGCCATCTTAGTTATATCGAATCCCCCAAATGCACTAATGTCCAGCGCATTGTTGTTTGTTGTTGTTGCTATTTCGTTTGTTTTTTTCATTTGTTTGTTTTCCTTTTTATTTTGTTTGTTGTTTCATTTATCACCCACCACACCATATTGCACATCATCAGAAAAGCAAAAAGCATAATTGCAAACATTGCCATCTGAAAGATTACAGTGAGAGTGAGCATAAAAATTGTGGTTACGAATTTTAGATTGTAGTGTAGATAGTCAATCATCACGCTTCTCCAGTGCCGTCTTCATCGCCAAAGCCATAGCCAAAGCCATCACCATCGCCAAAGCCATTGCTAGAGCCAGAGCCAGCACCAGAGCCATCACCCCAGCCCCAACCAGAGCCATCACCAAGTCCATCGCCATCGCCAAAGCCATTGCTAGAGCCAGAGCCAGAACCAAAGCCATCACCATTGCCATTGCTCCAGTTCCAGTTAGAGCCATAACCACGGTCAATCACACTTTCAGTCATCATTCTGCTTCTCCAGTGCCGTTTGCGTTGCCATTGCCATCGTCATAGCCAAAGCCAGAACCCCAACCATAACCAACACCATCACCAAAACCCCAACCGTAACCAGAGCCATCGCCCCAGCCCCAACCAGAGCCATCACCACAACCAGAACCAGCACCAAAATCAAAACTCCAGCCATCACCCCAGCCATCACCAGAGCCATCACTCCAGCCAGAGTCATCACCATAACCTAAGCCAATCATTCTGCTTCTCCAGTGCCGTCTTCGTTGCCATAGCCGTTATTATTGCGACAGTCATTGCCAGAACCAGTGCCGTCTTTGTTGCCATCGCCATCACCAAAGCCAGAACCAAAGCCCCAGCCATCACCCCAGCCCCAACCAGAGCCATAGCCATAACCAAAACCATCGCCCCAGCTATAACTTTCGCCATCGCCATCGCCATCACCCCAGCCAAAACCAGAGCTAGAACCAGGGCCAGAACCAAAGCCATCACCATTGCCATTGCTCCAGCTCCAACTAGAGCCACCACCTCGGTCAATCATTCTGCTTCTCCAGTGCCGTTAGAATAGCCATAGCCATCACCATCACCATCGCCATCACTCCAATCATCACCACAATTATCACCACAACCAGCACCCCAGCCATTGCTATCACCTAAGCCAGCACCAGAGCCAGAGCCAGCACCATCTCCATTACCAGAGCCCCAGTTCCAGCTAGTGCCATCACCTCGGTCAATCATCATCACGCTTCTCCAGTGCCGTTTGCGTTGCCATTGCCAGAACCAAGTCCATAACCAAAACCATCGCCCCAGCTATAACTTTCGCCATCGCCATCGCCATCACCCCAGCCAAAACCAGAGCTAGAACCAGGGCCAGAACCAAAGCCATCACCATTGCCATTGCTCCAGTTCCAGCTAGAGCCATAACCACGGTCAATCACACTTTCAGTCATCATTCTGCTTCTCCAGTGCCGTTAGGATAGCCATAGCCATCGCCATGTCCGCTACCAACTCCATCACCATCACCCCAGCAAGAGCCAGAGCCAGCACCATCTCCATTACCAGAGCCCCAGTTCCAGCTAGTGCCATCACCACGGTCAATCACACTTTCCACACTTTCACCTCAGCTATATTCTTCTTAGCTGCTTCGGTGCAAGGTATGATTTCAATCACATTAGGAAGCTCTAGGTCATTTGTAAGCTCCATAGCGAATCGACATTCATCAGGTTTTTTAACACCCTCTTCAGCTAATTGACTTAAGCTCGCTGCTCCAGACCAATAGTGAATTCTGCGTGCTTTCCTCACAGTGCAAATAAAATGCCCTTGTGAATACTCTTTGCTCACTAGTTCCCCAGCAAACACTCCAGATGAATATGTGCGAAATATACAGTATTTTTCCATTTTTTTCTCCTTTATTTCAAATACAATCACATTATACCAAATATTATGCTATAGTATAATTAATTCTACTTAATCTTGAATTTAAATTTCTTAGCTTCTTGCATGGCATAATCTTTGCAGATTTTTAAAATGCCAGTGCGTTCTTCAAATTCTCTTAGTTCATCATATCTTTTGTAATAAATGCTGTCGTGCTGTTTTTTTCTATTGTCATATTTCCGCAATCTATCCACATTTTTAAACAAAGTTCTTAATTGCTTGTATTTTATTGTGTCTTCTGGGGATAAATTAGCTTTTTTTATCATTTCTTGCATGAAAAGTTCTATCTTCTGCTCCTTTTCATCGTTCAGAAAATCCACTTCTGTTTTTTCCACCACTTTTGGTTTTCTCACTGGATCCATTTTTTTCTCCTTTATTTACTATTAACGCTGGTCATGCTTTTCCCAAGCATATTGATATTTATCTCTTAGCGCATTTACATCTTTAATTTCTTTGGGAATTTTAAATGTGGTATTAACTCCAGATTTTTGAGCTTGAACACTCCAATCATTCCAAGTGAGAGTTGTTCCTTTCCAACTAGATTCACTATTTTTCCACTTCTGACCCACAATAGAATACTCTTCTTCATTCAATCCACGATTTAAAAATGGGTGGGTTTTTGTGTATTCTGTGAGATAGTGGTCTATCGGGGTGTCTTCAGGCATATTGTTAGCAATATTATGCTTCTTTAGAGCCTGATTTGATGCTGGTGAGCCTGTTCTATTGCCCTCTAGAGCTTCAATTTTGGGCATACGGGCCTCCCACTTAGTTTTATTGAAAACAATCGTTATAAGGTCGATATAAAGCTTATTAGTGGGGTTTTCTCCCATGTTCCAAGGGGTGTTTCTAACCTCGTCAATGTGCTTTTTGCATGTTTCCACACTATTTCCCTCTTTTAATCGGGCTCTAATGGCATTAGCTTTTTGTTTATCAAGCTTGTAACTGTCTGACCTATTAAAAGTGATAAGATAGTAATCAAAAATCTCTCTTATTTCATCTTCAAAAGGCTCTTTTTTAGCTGGTTTAGCTGGTGGGTCGATAGTGAACTGGTTAGAATTTGTAACCGGTTGTTCTAAACCATTTAAAATATCACCAGATATCACATCTTTACTATCAATCAGATTAAATGTGAGACCAATCACCTTTTTCCCGTGCCTAAGCTCTTTAAAAGTTATTACAATATTGGTTAAATCCTTAATAGACTTAATTGTAGGCTCTAAAAATCTTTGTTTAAATCCTGAATAATCGTTATAATTCAGATGACAATAATCATTAATAACTTTCCAGTGAATTGGGTTTAGTTTATGGTCATGTTTCACTTTTAAAAATGAATATAAAAGCACAGCACTAGGCTTACATCTTGCTATGCACTGTCGCATTTTAATAAAAATCTCTAAATCTTTTAAAAATGGCTCAAATCTCTTATCAATCTTGATTAATAAGCTACTATCTCTTTTTTTAATAGGGCATGATTCCACTAATGGGATAGCTTCAAGGTCAATTTCATCTTCATAACGTATCAAAGTAGACCTTAAAACCATTGTAGCCTTAAAAACACGCTCAATTAAATTATTATCCTTTATACCTAGTCTTTCTCTTAAATCCTGTTTAGAGATTTTAATTTCAAGCTTGTTTGTAGAGTGATATTCTGCTAAAATTATAACCAGCAGATTGAAAACTATTAAATCATTAGAATTATGCAATTTCCTAACTAATTCAGACCATGTTTTTTTATCAATATAAGCTAAATTATTATCAGTTTTAAAAGCCATAAATTTCCTTAGATTTAACAAACATTATAACATATATTCCAACAAGTGTCAAATATTGTTTGCTTCTGGTTTTTGTTAGGATACACATGCTTTTGCTTCTGGTTTTTGTTAGGATAGAATTGATTTACTTCTGGTTTTTGTTAGGATAGAATCGGAATTACGGGCATGGTTAAGCCATATTTTAACTATTACAAACAAGTATAATTAAAACAAGTATAATATAAACAAGATATATATGTGAAATTAAAATTTCACGATTCTGTTTTTTTTCTTTCTCTTTCTTTTTTTTCATCTCTTGTTTTATCGGAAAATCAAAATTCTAGTCTTTAAGTGTGAAGAATAGTAATTTTCCGACCGCTCGGCTGTCTCCTAAGGGCCGTATAGAGTGCTAGATGAATATTCACCTAGCTAGTTCTATTTTCGGCCCGCTATCAGCCCCAGAACCCCGATTTAGGGATAACCCTCGGTTTTTATTCTAGAATATCAATTTACAAGCAATAAATATAAGCATAAATTGTATAAATATAAGTAAAACAAGCCCAAAATATGCCAAAATATCCTCTAATGTGTGATTATTCATTATTTTCCGTCCCACTTTTTTCTAGCATCTTTGCTATTTGTTGCATATCTTTCCAGTTTCTTAAATGTAATGTCATCTAATCTTGATTTTAAATAACGTCTAGAATTGCTAAACCAAAACAAACTTAATTCCCTATAATCATTAAAATAGTAATTATTTTGATTCTTATCTATGAAATTTATCATTATTTTCCGTCCTTTTTTTTAATTGCTTTCCAGCCTGTTTCCTGTGCAATATACATAATAGTTTTTAATTCACTATTAAATACTTTTTTTGCTTTTTTTTCATCACCATAGAGCTCATAAGCCAATTTTAATAATTGCTTTTTATCAAGTGTATAGCTTGATTCAAGTCCCCACGTGTCGATTAATTCATATGTCAATTTTATCCGTCCTTTTGTTAAGTTTGTAAAGCATTTTATCGGTGAATTTCACTAATTTTTTTATATCCTGATGAAATAATTCATCATGAAAATAAAAATCATCACTTAAATATTGATTTTCACATTCCACACCTAGGGGACTAGGTCTATATCCCTTGCAAGGCTCTAATTTTTCATTATAAGCCAATGCGCTAATATCAAAAGCAAAAGTATGAATGCTGTCAATATCACCGTCATAATATGCTAAATACTCTTTAAATTTATCTTTTATTTTCATTTTTATCCGTCCTTTTATCTTATATAATCTAAATATTCATCAACTAGATAGTATTCTAGTTCATCTCTACTAAATTTATATTTACTATTTATTAAATATAAATTTTTTCCCTTAATACTAGGTTTCATTTTTTCAATTTTTTCAATTTTTTCAATCTTTTCAGTTGAATGAATAAACAAGGTATTGATAAACCTAACTAGTTCTTTTTTGTTTATTTTTCGATTAGTGTTATTAAATGGGCACAATGCCGTGATATTATTTATTTCTCTCATTTTTATCAGTCCTTTTTTTTAATTCTAAATTGATTAAATTTAGCTGTCTAATATCGCTTATTCCGTAGCATTTTGTTTTATAAATGCTATTTTCTAAGGCTTTTTTGAGCTTTTTAAGCTCTTGTATTGTATGTGTCATTATTTATCGTCCTTTTTTTTAACAAAATACCTTGTACTCACTAATATCCTCAGGCAATTTAGGGCTTTCATCAGGCCCTAAAATAGCCATTACTAGCAGTTTTTTAAGATATTCTTTTCTCTTATCCTGTTTTTTATATCTATTATACTTATTAAATAAGTGTAAATAGATTTTTTGTTTATTTTCCATTGTTTACCGTCCTTTTTTTGTATTCCTTGATATGCCATAATTTCCCATCTGGTTTATCGTCCAAAATAGCAAGATTATAAAACTTGCTAATTTGATTTTCCTTATCCTGTAAGCTAATAAATCCGATTTTATAACCATGCTTTATTAGGCTTTTCATTTTGCTACCATTATTTTTTGTAAGCATTTTAGAGCGGCTATTATCCCGCTCTAGTAAATAGTAAACTTGCATTATTCACACTCTCCTAAAATTTCGTTTATTTCATTTTGGTATTCATGTAATAAATCTTCTAAATTACGACTTGCAAGTAAACTAGCTAACAGTTCACTATTTATATCTTCAAGTGATAGGCCATGCTCTAGAGCAATTCCTATAGACTCTTTTAAACTGTTATCATTTTTTACTAGATAGTCTATCGCATTACTATAATAAATAATGTCTATGCTCATATAGTCATTTTTTGTAAGATAATCAATAAAGCTATCAAAATCTAATAAATCTTTTATTTGATTTTCAGATAAATAATCTAAGCTATAAATATTTAACCGTCTATTTATAGTATCTATTATTTTATTTAATTCAGTTCTTTTATCTTCTAATGTTTTCATTTTATTATCCTTTTTTTTAACTAACTTCATGTTAGCTTTATTCCCATAGCATAGCATAGTATAACATTTATTGCAAGTATTTTTTAAAAATATTTTTGATAAATTTTCAAACAAAAAAGCCTAGATTTTTACGTCTAGGCTTTTTTACAAGGATATGAGAATTTATATTTATTGCTTATCGTGCTTTATGGGCATAATCAAGCAGTTTAGGGTATCGCTTGTTATAAGCATAGGGGATATTGGTCCGCCGATTTCAAGCGTGATATTTTTAATTTTCAATGCTTTAAAGCTATTAAGAGCGTCTAGCAAAAATTTATAATTAAAATAAATATCAAGCTTATTTATTAGGTTATTTTCGCTAAAATCAAGATTGATACTTGCTAAATTATCCTCATGGCTAACATTTAAAATAAATTTATTGGTATCAATTTCAAAATGCACTAAATTAGTAATATTATTAGCATAATCCTTAATTTCATTGATAGCACTAATAAAATCAATTACATTCACGGTTATATTGCTATCATGAGACGGGATTAACTGCTCATAGCGGGGATATATACCGCAAGATAGCCCGAATTGTAAATAATCACCATTTACAAGATTTTTGATTATTAAAAATTCATCATAATCATTATTAGAATTGTAGTAAAATTCTAACTTGCTACTATCAAGCATTTTGCTATCTTGCAAGTATTCCAGATATTCTATAAGAATTTTACAATAATCAAGCTTAAGATTAAAATCTTGCTTAGCACTATCTGTATTGGCTTGAATTTCATGATAGCTTAATCTGTTACCGTCAGTACTAGCAAGCTTTAGAGTGCTAAAAAGTGCATTGATTTTAAAATTCACACATCCTAAAATATTGTTAATATCGTAAGTGCTTGAACTATGCAATACGCTTTTTAAAGCGGGTAGTAGTTCACTAGCATTAATTTCAAGCTTATTAGTTAAGCCACTAGTATCAAGATTTTTAATATATTGCAGTTCACTGTTAAAAATATCCTCGCTTGTTTCACACTTTTCAATTCTCTTCTTAATGGTGATTTTATCTTGCTTGATAATTAACTCATTATCAATAATACTAATATCACTTGTACCCTTAGTATTTTTGATTTTTAAGTTTTTGGGCATTAAGTATAAGCCCTTATTATCTGCCAATAAATTTAATTTAATTAGCAAGTTATCAATCACAAAATCACTCATAATATAGCTATCATGTATTACTATGCTATTAGTATGAGATATATTTTTACTGCTACCAATTTTATTTAATAGTGTTATGGCACTATCAAACTTCTTACTATCTATTTTTATTTTATCGATTATCATTTTATTTTTATCCTTTTTTTTTTGTATCAGTGTTAAACCATTTAACACTTTATACAGCCCATTTTTTTAGTATGGGCTGAGTAAAGGGTTAATTTCTAACTTGCAATTTCATGTTATCAATGGCTAAATTAATGTCTAGCTTTATATCACTAGTTCTATCTTTAATACGCGCTAAATTTATTTCACCATTGATATATTGTTTTTTTAACACCTCTAAGCCTCTAATAGCCTCGCTTAGGTGAAACAATGTGAAAGTGGTTACTTCATATTTATCGTGCGTGGCTATATTCTCATTACTACCCATTTTATTTTTATCCTTTTTTTAATTAAACCAAAAACTATTCCCATGTTCGATAAGACTGGCTATAAAGTCCTTATTATCAGTTATATCAAGTGTACCCTTGATAAATGGTTTACGGTCAATATCATGGTCGATAAATGCTAAAATATCTTTACCCTTGATATGGCATAACAATATATGCCTACCGCAATTAAGACTGCTACTCGATACGTGCTTTGTGTCTAGTCTAGACTTTGTACCGTTTAAGACTTGCCAATCTTGAATAATATCGTTAATTGTCTTATTTATTGACGTTGTTGTTGTTATTTTCATCTTATCATTATCCTTTATTTTTTATAAGCATTAAACATTTAATGCTTTACCCAGTCTAGTTTTTTAATCTAGACAGGGTAAAGAATTAAGCTATATCTTGCAAGTAGTCTTTAGCGTATTCCAGGGCTAAAGATTTTGCAAAATCAAGTACTTCGTTTTGATTTTGATCTGACACTTCGGGGTATTTCTTTTTGGTCTGATGCGCTATGCAAAAGCAAGCAAAAGAGATACTCTCTTCTAAGCTAACAAAATCTGAGTCGATTAATCCAGTATCTAAATACTGGACTATATTGTTTGCAAGTCTATCTAATCTATTCATTTTATTATCCTCTCTTTTTAACTAGTCTCTTACTAGCTTTATTCCCATATACTAGCATATCATAACAATATTAGCAAGATATTTTAAAATTAATTCTGTTTAAGAATAGATAGCAGATAGCAAAATAAAAACCCTAGATTTTTTAGGTCTAGGGTTTAGCGGGTTTAATCGGTTAATCGGTTTATTTAAAATGTCATTTTATAAAAAGGGTCCCATGCGTCCTTATGAAGTTTTTTTCTCTCATCTTGAGTTAATTGATTATCATTTTTACTAATTAGATAATGATTGAGATTGAATATTTCTTTATTAGTTCCGATTTGCTGAGTATTAATAATTTCGCTAATCATGTATAACACTAATTCACGATATTCCTCGAAACTTCTAATTATTATGTCGTCGATTTTTACCACTTGATACATTTCTCATTCCTTTATTTATTGATTAATCACTTGATTAACCTTATACTATTAATATACCACGATAGCATAGTATTTGTAAACCCCACTAATAAACATTTTAAATTAATTTTACTTAATCTGATTGACAGATAAAAGAAAATGTATTTTGCTATTGACAGCATACCCTAATTTAGCGAGGCCAAGACGCAATATATAAAAATTACTAAATGTATTAAACTATTTCACCCGATTAAAATCGCTAAACCGATTAAGTGTAAGAAGTTAAGAAAACTGGATTAAATGTCTACAACCCCCCAAGCAAGTTAAACCGTAAAGGATAGACCGACATGGGAAATGGGGGTAATTTTTTAGCGAAAATCGGGTTAAAATCAATTTTAAGCGATTTAAATGGGACCGACCTACCTAACCTAACCCAATCAATCAAAGGGATTTAGCCGCCTTGCTAGGTCCTAACCTAGCTTTATTCTAAATTAGTCCAGACATTTTTAATAAGTCGATACAAAACTGCGTGAAACTTTCTGAATATATATAGGGGTGGCTATGGAGTTTTAGTTATGGTGGTGGTATTACACCCCATCTCACACTTACTGACCTTAAGCAACTTTTCTTTAACTAGGTAAATTCACTAAAATATATGATATATTAATAAATGTGAATAAAGAGTTCGATCCAGATGAAAGTTTATTTTTTGATGAAAATTTGATATTTGTGAAGATTAGTGAGGAGGTGTTTAATCAGCGTATGCGAGAGTTAGATTGTGTGTATCGTAAGCAATTAAAGAATGGTGATTGGAAGCTCTCCACTGGTGAGAAGATTAGTTATTTATGGGATTATGATAAGGATTGTGCGAGGGTTAGGATTAGGATTCATTGTAGTGCTATGAAGGAGTTTAGTGAATTTCTTTATTATTATTTATATGAGATTGCGGTGGATCCATTAATTAACTATTTAATTGTTTATAGTGATATTAAGAATAAATTGGTTAATAAATATAAGTTTAATAGATACTAAGGAGAGAGATATGATTAGAAAAGAAGTAGGGAGTCGAACCATAAATGGTTCTTTAGTGCAGGGTAATAATAAGAAAAGTTTATTCACTAAAAGAATGAAAGAGATAATTATTGGGATTAGGGATGGGCTTTGTAATAAGCAGATTGGAGAGAAATTAGGGGTTAGTATTAAGACGGTGGAGAATACGATTCGCACTTGTTTATTAAAAGCTGAAGCATTGAATCGTAGTCATTTAGTGGTGTGTGCTTTAAGATTAGGGGAGATTGGTTTATTTGATGATGAAACAAATGAAAGATAGTGATGAGCAGAAGATTAGTATTAAGTTTGTTCGACAACCTTGGGATTTCTCCTACACGCTTGTTTGTCAAGAGTTAGGAGTGATTCTAATAAATTGTGAGACTAAGAAAGAAGGATTAGAAGCATTTGTTGGTGGATTAGATTATTTTATGAAGGATATGAATGAGAAGGTTAATCCCACTAATAGTGAAATGCTTTGTCGTTATTACAATATGAGAAGATTGATGAACGATAATGAAGAATAAAAAAAATCTCCTATCTGCAGTTAGTCTAAGAGGTGACTTAAAGCAAATAGGAGATTTAAAGGATTCTGATAAAATGATATACAATGGAAAATGAATATCATGGTTAATTATATATGAAATCGTATGAAAAAGCAAGCTCCTATTAAAAAATTTTCATCAAGTTTTAAACTAGACAATGGTAATGTTCTATTCTTTATCCCTGGCAATGTTCCTGGTTCTAAAAATGGTAAAACATGGACTGGTAAGTTTCTTATTAATAGCAAAACCACCACTAAATATCTAAAAGAAAGCAAGCCTTTCTATCAGAAGCATCATAAAGAATTGAAAGAATGTTTTAAGGATAACAAGCCCAAGATATTACTATTGCATTTAGTGAGAGATAGTAAAAGAAAGTGGGATTTTGATAATTGTTGCAATACTATTTGTGATATTTTCGTGAAAGAAGGGATTGTTGAAGATGATAATGTGAATTATTTGATGCCTGCCCCTTTGCCCATTCATAATAAACTATGGGATTATAATAAAAACAATCCTGGGGTGTTTATTATAATCGTAAATCAAGATGACTATATTAATATTTGTGCTAATCTTGTAATATAAACAACAAAAGGAGAGATTATGGTGTTTATTAAAGAAGAAGAGTTTAAAGAATTAAGAGAAAATATAATTGATAGCGAGCTGAATCTGAAAGAAGAGTCGGTAAGGAAGCCAAAAGAGCTATCAGAAGATCAAAAAAAGTTTTTAGATGCCACCGAAAAAAATTCGGAGCGTGAATTTGAAGGACTCACTAAAGAGAATATTGTTCCTTTTGGTGATAGACTGCTGGTTAAAGTGGTGGTGGAAGATAGGACTAAGGGAAATATTTATCTCCCTGATGGTTCTAAGAATGTTAAAAGTGGTCATGCAATGATTAGCTATTGCGAAATTGCTGCCATTTCACCAAAGATTAAAAAACAATTTGCAGATGAATATCCAGGGGTGGAAGTGGGTTGGAGATGCAAATTTAATGTGAACCTAGCATTATCAGTGGCTGGGGGTGCTTGCCTAATAGAAAGAGAAGGTAGATTCCTCTATCAATACTACACAGTGAGTGTGGGAATGATTGACTATGCCTACCCAGCTCCTAATGGTAATAAATAACAATGGGCTTTTATGATGACGATAAGCCCAATCGTAATTTTATTAAAGGGGCTAAGAAATATGGGTATAATTCCTATCCAGAATGGTTGGAAATTGAAAAGGAACAGCGTAAACTGTCCCCAGATCCTAACTATTTTGTAAGTGCCATCTCCCTCACCTTCTTAAAACCAGATGGCGATGAGCTAGTATACAAATATTACCAATTTCAAAAGAAACCACTCACCATCGAGGATTTTGTTAGAGCAGTGAGAAGTTGTGAGGATAGATATCTTATCTTTCTTCCAAAAGCAAGCTTTCTTTCAGAGTTCACAGACCGCACCAATGACCATAAATCACTTGATGAGATAAGAATGAGATTCCACACTCACAAAAAGAAACAATTTGCAAAGCTAGAGCTAGAAGAACTGAGAAAAAAGGACGATAATGGCATTCACCCCTAAAAGAAGCAATAAATATTCAAATAAGATTTTGAAGATGGCTAATCAATCCCCTGATGAACAAGAGAATGTTTGGTTGATTGTTAGGTTAATGGAAACAATCACTAGCGAAAATCCTTTTATTAAGCCAGCAGAATTAAAAAAGAAGGTTATTAAAAGTGCCACCGACAACGGACTGGATTCGATGCTTGCAGAAAGATACTACCGCTCCGCCCAGCAGATTGTAGTGCCGTTTATGAATAGCGGTGAAAAGATGCTCCGCACTGATGCGCTAATAGATGCCCTAATACTACAAGCAAAAGATAATCTTTATGAAACTGTGTATTCAAAAGAAGGAGATGCACTGGGAGAGAAATTTAGCACTTCGGTGATGGATTCAATTATTAAAGCAGCGTCTCTTAAGATGAACACCCTCGTAAAAGTGCAGGCCAATCTTATTAGCGCACAAAGAGAAAGCAATAATCAGCAAGAACAAAAAGATTTTAATCTGCAAAATGCAGAAATTGAACAGCTAGAAAGATTTGTGAGCGGTGAGATAAAAGACCACCCCGAACTAATAGAAAAGCTACTAAGTAAGATTGATAGCAAGGATAATATCGAAATTAATTCATTCCATGAGGAATATAAAGAAAATGAATGAAGAACTAGCATTAAGCAATAAAATTAATGAACTTTCTCCAGAGCAAAAGAAAGCAATGGCACTTTTGATACAAGCTAAAAAGCAAAAGATGGAAGAAGAGCCGCTTTATAAGCATCGCTTTAATAATCTGGCGCAAGCACGCTTTAGAGCACTTGATAATAGATATCGTAATCATAAGGCTGCTAATAAGGTGGGTAAAACCGATGAGATGGGATTTGAATTGGTGGCAATGTGCAAAGGTAAATGCGAAGAATTTGGTATCAATTTCCCGCATAAGCCACCCCTAAAGATTTGGTATTGCGGTAGAGACCGAAATGTACTATCTGATGAGCCTTTAGCTTCAATTAAAAGATATCTTAAAGGGGAGAATATCGACCATAAAACAATTAACACTGGACAGTTGATTAATATGATGTACGTTTGGGACGATAAAGGTAATAAATCAGAAATTAGATTTAAACCCTATAACGGAGAGATTGGGATCTTTGAATCCGCTAACGTGCATGCGGTGTTTATGGACGAAGAACCCCCAAGAGATGTGTTTTCAGCAATTAAAACCAAAATTGCGGTGATGCCAGGCTATGTGTTTATTTCAATGACCCCCGATAAAGGTATGTCGTGGACTTATGACCTACTAAATGGCTCCGACCCAGATCATGGGAAGCTTATCACCTCTGGAATGCTAGGCTCCATTGATTCTAGTGTGTTTGATAATATGCGCAATTTTAAGATGATTCATGGGTTTAAATGGGTGAGATTCCCGATTGAGTATATAGATAGAATCCCTGAATACGAATATAAGTTTATAAATGGAATCCTGCATGTGAAAGCCACCGACACATTTGCTGACTATGTGGAATCCTTTGCGTTTGGTTCCAATGAATACCGAATGAGAGTGCTAGGGCATTATGTCTCTTTTACTGGTAAAGTGTATCCGTTTAGCATGGAAACTAACACCTTTGATTTGCATGAACTTCCACCAATGAATGAGCTTAAATGGTTTGCAGCATTAGACCCTGGGTATTCAGATGAATGTTGTTTTGCTTTGATAGCCATTGATAAATATAATAATAAATGGGTGGTGGACGGCTTCTACCAAAGTTATTTGGATTCTCGTGACCAAGCAAAGAAAATCAAAGACACCTGCAATTTTTGGGGGGTGGTTCCAGAGATGATAGTGGCTGATAATCAGATTGACAACACCCTACCACAAAAAGATGCCATTAAACCGCATATACAATCTATTAAAGATTATTATCATGATGAACTTGGTGTGAATTGGACTTGCTTCCGCACTGAAGAGCTTGATAAACGAGATCCGCATATCAAAAGAGATGCAATCATTAGAGATTTGAAAGATGGGAAGTTAAAGATTAACAATTTCCAGAATCGTCTTTATCATCATCAACAGGAATTAATGAGATTAGAGTTTAAAGAGGGGGGTAATGTGACAAAGATTAAAGGGAAAGATCACTTTGATGCTGCACTAAGAATCTTTTATGGTGCTAATATTTCTTATGAGAGCTATATCACTAGCGAGGAGTTAAATCTTAGGAAAAAGGTGGATCATAGATACCGCTCCCGTAATGAAGTGGTTTACTAAATTGTAAATCAATGATAAGAATTAAATGTGATAAAAGAATTTTATGGCTGCAAATGATAACGAAAAAAAAGCATTAGCAAGAGCTGTTGATATTATTAAATCAGCAGAGAGAGCAGCACAACCTAAATGGACAGAAAGACAGTTCTATCTCAACATGTATCATAGCTATGATGAAGTGTTGAAAAGAAAGCAATGGCATCAAACAAAGTTTGCCCACCCATTCCCATTTTTTACCATCGAAACCAAAGCAAGCTTCTTTTTTGAGGGGGTGTTTGGACAAAACAACCAAGGAATTTGGCAAGTGCACCCTTGGAGTGAAGAGTCGATGACCACCGCTCAAAATCTCACTAAGATGCTTAAAGCACAAATTGATAGTAGTAATTTTTATTCCGATTTCTATATCGGGTCTAAGTCAATGGGGATTCTTGGGGATTGGTTTATAGAAAACATTTGGGATCATGAAGAAGAATTTGTGCAACAACCAGATGCCATTAAAATGGGATTTGATGGGCAAGTGCAAAGACCAATAATTGTTCGGGAACCACGACCACCAATGAAGATTGTGGTGAAAAACCAACCTGATGCTCAAACACTTTATACAAATTCTGTGTGGCCCGATCCAAAAGCCACTAGTATGAAATCCGCTCGATTTGTTTGCGTGAGAAGAGAATACCCATGGTCATATCTCAAAAGAATGCAAGATGAATTTAATAGATATATAAATGTGGATATGATTAAGCAAGATGGAAACTACCAACTTCCTAAGATTGCTAGTGACTATTACGACATCGAACCTTATAGCCCGTTTATTAAATCTAATAATGCCACTAGAAGCACCAATTTTAAAAACCCTTATGATGATGAAGATCCAATCGTTGAAGTGATAGAAATTAGAGATCTCACTAATGGTACAGTGGAATCGGTGGCTAATCGTAGGATATATATGGGCAGAATCCTTGATGTGGTGAAAAACAATATCACCCATATCGCTAACTACCCAGAATTTGATAAGTTTTATGGCACTTCCGATTTTAAAGCGGTGGCTCCACTTTGGAAGATTATTAACCAATACCAATGCTTAGAAGCAGATAATATGCTAATGCACCATAGAGGATACACCAAGATTGCTAGAGATGCAGGGCTTGATGTGATTGAAGCTTATGAGAATCTTCGTCCAGGTAGTAATATTGTGATGAGTAATGTGGGTGCAGTGAGTCATGAAAGACCACCTCTATTCTCCCCACTTGCTTTGCAAGCTAAAGAAGGATTGATTAGCCAAGCGTTTCAACCGATGGGTCTTAATGAGATACTACAAGGGGCCACTCCTAGTAGTAATATTAGAAGCCAAGGACAATTCCAACAATTAGCTAACTTTGGAGCAAAGATAATGAGCCAAGGTATCAGAGCAATCCAGCAAGGATTAGAGAATGTGGGCCGTAATTGGGTGAGGTATAACTATCGTTTCTTGGATATGGATCAAACAATTCCAGTGATTGGTAGTAGTGGCACTGAACTTGTGACAATTCAACAAGGGGATATCCCACCATTAGCTAATATTTCGGTGCGATTATCAGCAGATTTAGAAGCACAAAAAGAAACTAAGCTTCAGCAAATGCTACAAGCTATTAATATGGCAAGCCAGATCCCTGGTTTTGCAGCCGCTCGTTCTGTGAAAGAATGGTTTAGAGAACAAGGGAGCTTTGAAAACCCTGACAGATTGTTCTTGTTATCTGATGAACAAAGTGCTGCGTTGGTGCTTTCACAATTTGGAATGGGCCCGCAGGGGCCAGCACAAGGGCCAGCTAATATGCCGCAGGAACCAGGATTGGCAGGAGAGATGGCTCCCCCGCAACCCACCCAAGTGGCAGCAGGTAATATAAGCAACGCAAGCCCAGGAGAAGTGTAAAAAAAATGCAAAAAGATATTAACGAGATTATAGAAATTAAAGCTGAATGGGCGAAGCATTATGAAGATTTGGCAAGCGCATTAAGCAGTGTGGCAGGACTTTCGATTCTCACCGAGATACAAAACAAAATCAATTATAAGAATAAGGACTTAGTGAGCGTGTCATTACAACCGCTTGACTATCCTTATTATGAATACCATAGAGATGATTTGCAAAAAATGAAAGCAATACGGTCTCAAATCGGGGTGTTGGAAGAACTAAAAAGAGAATTAAACCCCGAACTTCTACTAGAAAAGACCAAAAAGCTTCGTGATGAGATACAAAGTCTTAAAAATGGTGAGCCATTAGAGCCTGTATATAGCTAAAACTTTCACAAAAACAAAAATTTGTGTTACATTGATTCCTGAGAGAGAAAAAAATCAAGGAGATAATCATAAATGAACGACACATACAACAGCCCCGACACTAGTAACAGTGGATCCAGTGGAGCAGCTCCCTTGCCGAGTCAAGGATCCAGCTATCAACCCACTCCCACACAAGTGAGCGGATCCGCTAACACAGTCAATCCCCAATCTCAATCAAATGGTAGTAGTTATCAGACAGGAAATGAACAACTACCTCCATCTGCACAGCAAATGCTTGAGCAATATCGCACCCAATCTTTTCAAAAGATCACGGAGCTAGGCCAAAGCAATGCTGACCTGAGAAAACAACTGCAATCTTTGCAAAGCCAGCAAGAACAAAGAAATTTGGCACTTGCACAGGCACTTGGATATGCCCCTCAACAAGAACAAAAACATATCATTGACCAACTTGTGGACAACCCAAGTTTGATTGATGAAATGATTAACAAACGACTAGAAGAGAGAATGCAACCAATTCAACAGCAAATGCAACTCGCAGAAGCTGGAGAGTTTATCCAAGCGCAAAACAATCAAAGGGCAAATATCGAAAACACCCTTTCACAAAGCTTCACCCCAGATATGTTGAAGCAAGTGATGGATATTACCCCGTATATTAACCCACAGATTGTTCAGCTAAATGATGCAATTAACGACCCAAATTCACTACTCACTTACCAACAAAGGCAAGAAGGAGCTGTTAAGGTGCAAATAGCACTAAGACAAGAGCTTGAAAGAGCTGGTGGCTACGAAGCCCTTGTGGATAGAAATATCGGCAAGATGGTTAGAGGTGATTTTGGAAAGATAATGCAATCTGCAGCTAGAGCATGGCAGCAAAACCAAATGCAACAGTCAAGAGCTGGATCATATGGTGGTTTCACAGGCGGAGCACCCACACAGGGTGGTGCAGGCGGTGGTATCCAGTTTAGTTCTGAGTCTGTTTATAGATAAAGGAAAAAAACATGGCAACATTAGCAGGATTTGCTGAGTCATTTGCACCAGGTACAGTTGAATACAAGAGGGTGTCTTTTGACGTTAGCAAAAACAAATATTACAAACCTAATAGATTAGGAACTCTTCTTCTCACTGGTTTCGGACAGATCCCAGGTGAGCAGATGACTCCAGATCAAAAAAAGGTGACAGTAAGCTTAGAATCTAAAGTGGTGGATCAAATGGAATTTGAGATTCTCACTCACGATGCTAGACTCACTCAACAAACAACATTCGTCACTGGTACATTGACCACGGGTACTAGAGGTACAGCTTCCACTTACACAGTGAGTGATGCAAGTATCTTCAGACCGTACGATATTATCCAGAACATGACCACTGGAGAGCAACTTTTAGTCACTGCGGTGAACACTAGTGCTTCCCCTGATGAGATCACAGCTTACCCAGCTTATTCTCAAACTGGTTTCAGTGGTTTATCTGCGTTCCCTTGGACTTTGTCAAATGCCACAGCGCAAACAAAGACTAATGGTGATGTGGTTAGAATTGTTGGCACTGCATTTATTGAAGGTTCTAACGCTTCAAACATTATAGATAGCCGTCCAGAAACTGCGGTGAACTATATCCAAATCTTCCGTGAAGATTACGGAACCACTTGGGAAGAAGCGCAAACTAAGAAAAATGGTTTGATGGAACTTGCTGATAAAGAAGAAAGAGCATTAGGTAACTTGCTTGTTAAGATGGAAAAAGCAATGATTGAAGGTAAAATCAACAAACAATCAATCACTGTGGGTTCTGATTCTGGTACAAGCAGATCAATGCAAGGTATCAAAGGTACTATCTCCACTTACAATCAAGCAGCTTCTGCTCTTATTGGTGGTGGAAATGATATTACAGTTCCGAAATTGGATCAATTAATCGACCAACTAGCTCCTGCAAACATGAGCGGTAGAATAATTGCTTTCACTAGCGGAGCGTTTATCAGAAAATTCAGAGAATTGATGGATAACAAAGTGGAAGTACAAGTGCCAGTGGGTTCAGATGAGTTTGGTATTAAAGCCCTCGTCTACCAAGGACAAATACCTCTATTCCTAGTTCGTCATGAAATATTTGATGCTTCTGGTAATTCAGATGAGGCAATGTTGTTCGACCCAGCTCATTATCAAGTGGTTAACCTTACAAATGGTCAACTTGGTAAAGTGTCTGAGAAGAAAGGCTTGCCAGGTGCGAACTTAGCTAATAATCAAACAATGAAACTACAAGATGCACACTATGGTGCGTATTCACTTGAATACCGCTTCGAAAGTGCTGCTTCTGTGGTCACTGGTTTAGTTCACACTATTAGTTCGTAGTAGTAATAGTAATAATTAAGATGGGGTGGTGCAAATCGCCCCTCTTTTTATAAAAGGAAAACAATGACAAAAATTAGACTATGCAAAGGACAAGCGATAGGGAGAAGATCTTGGGCTTTTGGAGTTAAGAATAAAGCATGGGGTGGTGAAAACCTTGATAACGAAGAAGGTTGGTATCGAGTGAACTTCCCAGAAACAAAACTGTTTATTGATATTGCTGATGGTAGTATCGAAGGACTACAAGTGCTGTATAAGGAAAATTTTGAGCCTGTACCAGCAAAAGAAATCGTTAAACATATATTCTTGCAAAATAAAGAGACAAGAACTGTGTCAGCAAGCGGATATCATATCAGCAGACACTATGGACAATTAAACAAATGGTATGTGGATTATTCCCCAGAAATCCATGATTTATTTGAAGAGCTAGGAATGGAAATCCCAGAAGACAGAAAATCAATTTCTGATAGAATGCGTGAAGTGGCGATGGGCAATTTACAAGCAATGGGATTTGCCGAAAACCTAAATCAAGGGTATGATGTTAGTGCTCCTGGTTTAAAAGCTCTTGAAGACGCCAAGCAAAAAGCGAGAGAAGAAGCACTAGCAGAAAAAGAAGCTGAAATCGAAGCATTAAAAGCACAATTAGAAGCACAAAACGCTCCTAAGAAGAAAAAGGAAACTGCTAGTTTAGCTTAAGATGGTTCTCACTCTTGACAGTATTATAAAAGAAGTGGCCTCCAATGTGAGAGACCGCAATCAAGAGCGACTTCCTGATATTAAAAGATTTGTAGAAGCCACTGTGGTGGAACTGACAATGCTTTTTAGGCAAAACTCGGTGTACCACAGTGACACACTACAAGTGGTTAATGGAATAGCCACACTTCCTAATGATGTGTATACAGTGCTGCAAATTTACGACCCGAATAGCACTTTCTATCAGGTGGTGGATACCACTGAATGGGCATATCGTAAGAGCAGAAATGTGACAATCCCCACCGCTCAGGTGTTGGAGAATGTTCCTAATTGGACAATCGAACTTTTAAATTTTCAAAGTAATAATGCCACTATTAATGTGGACTATCTAATTTTTAGCAAAGACCCTGCGATTATCCCCACCTACTACAAGGATTTGATTGTATTAGGAGCAGAGGCTAAGTATCATAGAAGACACTCACCCATTGATAAATCACAATTAATTGCATCTGAATTTCAACAAGCAAAGAATGTGTTTCAACAACAACAAGTGTATAACCAGGGTAAAAGAAGCATGATGAAAGGATTAGCAGAGATTGAAGGTAGTGACCCTGGCAACAATTTCCTAATTCATGCACAAAACGGGTATATTAATATCGGAGGTATTTATTAATGTCAGCACCAAACTATAATCCATTTGGACAAGGATTCCAAGCAAGAACAAGAGGCAACAATCCTAATGTGATGGGTGCTGCCAATAATCTTCTAGGTGGAAATTTAAAATTTAGCCAAGCTGGTGGTAGACAAACATTAGACCCTAATAGAGTGCCTAATTATAGAGATTTGCAACCTTTTATGGGTGCTGGTGGGAAAGTTAAATATGACCCCTACACAGGGAAAGGAGTGGCAGCAAGTAAAAGAAAAACTCCAGGACAAATTAGAGAACAACAAATATCTAATGTATCCACTAATTTAGCACAAGGCCCTGCTTTACAAGAAGCTAGTAATTTTCAATTTCAAAATCTCCCAGAAACACAAGGGTATATGAATCAATTACAAGGAGCATCAAGAGGTGCAATGCGTGCTGCTGGACAAAATCTTGGTGCAGGAATGCAAAACACCCAAGATGCAGTGGGTAATATTCTCAACACCCAAGATAGAATGGGTGCGTTTGCTGACCAATCAGGGGCTGCAAAAGAACAAGCTAGGCAAGAACTAGGCGACTTACAAAGACAAGCGTTGAGCCCTGATTTAGACCCAATGCAAAGAGCTTTTTTCCAACAGCGAGCTGATGAGCGTTTAGCAGAAGTGAATAATATAGAAGGTGGACTAGTGGACGCTTTCCAAAGACAAAGAGCTTCTGATGCTGCACAATTAGCTGCTAGAGGGGTGTTGGATAGTGGCACTGCTAGTAATGTGATGGGTGAAAGAGAAAGACGACTAGGCCTTGATATTAATCAATTACAAAGAGAAGCTGGCGAAATTTCAAGACAAGAAGTGGGTAAAGAAAGAGAAGGAATCCGAGGAGCTGCTGGTCAGTTTGGTGGAATCCAATCAGGACAAGCACTTGGAGAAGGCAACTTAGTGGCACAATTATTAGGTTCAAGAGGACAACTTGGTGGCACATTAGGTCAATTAGGACTTGGACAAGGTGGAATTGGAGCAGAATTAGCGAAACTTGGAATCGGTGGAATGAGCGAATTAGGACAACTTGGATTAGCAAGCAGAGGTCAAGAGGCTGATTTACAACAAGCTGCATTAAGTACAAGATTAATGGGTGACCAAACACAATTAAATAATCTTCAAGCATTGATAAATCAAGAACTTGGTAGATATGCCACTAAAAAAGGTTTAGGTTATCAACAACAATTATTTGATCAAATGCAAAAAGACAGAGATAAAAAGTTTTTCGGATTATTTTAAAGGGAGAAAATTATGAATCCAGCAATAGTGGCAGCATTAATAGGAGCAGGAGGTTCAATAGGCTCTTCGATGATTGATAAAGAAGCATCAGGGCAAAAAGGAACTGCTGGAATGTTTCAATCAATAGACCCAATGCGATATTTACAAGGTTTAAACAGTAGTTTTACAATACCAGGAATGCAGGAAGTTAATAATTTATTACAAAGATGAAACAAGGAGCTTATAGTTTAAAACCAGGAATGGCAGGTGCAGACCCTAATGCAGTGGGGCCTTATAGTGTGATACCTGATGATCCACAAAATGATGCTTGGTATAAAAACCCAGAAGTGCAAAAAGCATTATTAGAAGCTGGTGTTGCCACTGGCAAAAGTTTGTTATCACATTTACAACAAAGAAAAGCAAATACAATACAAGCTTTTAATAGTATAAATCCTTTGGCAAATATGCAAGTTTTAAACAGCAGTTTTACAATACCAGGAATGCAAAGTGTTAATAGTTTACTACAAAGATAAAAGGGAACAATATGAACAACATCACACAAGGAATAAGACCAACAAACGCAGATTCACAGCAAGGAATGGGGAAACCTTCAATGCTTGATAATATACTAGGCCAAGGTGGTTTGCTTAGTGGTACTATTGGTGGAATGCTTTATAACAGTGAAGAATTTGATAATTTGTTAAAAAAGCTTGGATTAGGCGGTTTATCTAATGGACAAGATGCTAATCAAATGAACAAATCGCCAATAGCAAATACCACTTTCAGTAACCCAGGAATGCAAGACGTTAATAGTTTATTAGGGAGATAACAATGGTAACAGTATTTAACCCACAAGCACTTTCAGATCCAGGCCCCACCGCAGCTTCAGGACTAATAAGTTCTGGAATGGGCACAGCTTCTAATATGCTGATGAATCGTTCTCAAAACAGAATGAATTTAATTAATCAGCTATTACAAACTGGTGGGTTGGCAGCTCGTGAATATCTCACTAGAAAGAATGAGCAAGAGCAAGGGCAAGATACATTACAAGCGTTAATCGACACTGGCATGATTCCAGCAGGCACAAAAGATAAGCCTTATCAAATTCCTGAGGGTGCTAATATCGACGCTAAAGCAATAGCTACGATAGCTGGTCAGTATGGGCCATTAGCACAATTAAGAGCGGCTAATTATTACGCTAATATTGGTAAAACAGGTTCAGAAGCAGGATCACAATATGGCAATGAGATATTAGAATATGGTTTAAGGAAAGCACAAGATGTGGGAGGAATAAAGCCTTCTACTATGGGAACTGCAGAACCCACACCTAGTTATGACCCCACCACAGGCAAATATATTGCAGGTGCTGGTGAACAAACAGCAATGCCCAATTTAATCACACAAGGGAAACAAGCTGATATAGAGGCAAAAAGACAAGCGATTAGAGAAAAAGAACTCACTTTAAAACTACCTGAAAAAATAAACACAGAGATGTCTGTTAATGAGCAAAACAAGCTCACACAAGGACAGGGTGCACTACGCACTTATGATACAAAGCAAACTCCTTTCACTGCTGGTGGGAAAATGGTTCCTTACAGCGAAGTGGCACAAGGTGATATTGATGCTTTTTTACAAGCAAAACAATTTAACCCTAAATTAGAAGCTGAAGCCAATACCACTTATCAAGGGAAAAGAAGAGCATTGAATGATTTAATCACTTCTTACGAAGAAATAAGACCTTTAGTGGCATCTAACTTTTTTGAATCAATAAGAAACAAGATTGCCACCGACCCTAATTTTCTTTTAGTGAGTAATGATCCAAAAGCAGCAAAACTAAGAGCATTTATAAATCAATTACAAGGGGCGGAAACTTTAAAAGTGGCTGTTCAAACACAAGGGTCAAGACCCACTGATAAAGATGTGGAGATAATTCTCACTTCAATGCCTGATTTATTAGCTAATAAAACACTATTTGATGCTAGATTAAAAACCTTTTTAGGTAAGACAATTCAATCCACTCTTGATGAAGGTGTGGTATTGAATCGTGTGGCTGATGTGAGAGAGCTTGGAAGTAAATTAAAATCCACTTTTGGTAAAGATTATGAATACGGAAAAGGTTTTGATGACCTACCAGAAGCACCATTAGAAGCTTTTAAACCATTGCCACAGAGACAAAGCCAAGCTCCTAGACCAAGTGCTGCGGCAATGAATCGTGTGAAGCAAGCTAAGGGACAATCAGCTCCTGCGGCAGGTGGTTCATCACAATTAAGCAAAGCAAAATTGTTATTGCAACAAATGGAAGAGCAAGACAATGCAGCAGCAGGAAAAATCATAAGGGCACGATAAATGGCATCTCAAAAAGACCTACCATCAGAAATAGATAAAATATATAAATTTATTTATGGTAAGCCAAATCCTCAAAGGCCCTATCAATATGATTTAGATGTGAACACTTTGCCTCCTGAGATACAAGCACAAAGACTAGATTTTATGGAAAGACACGGAAAAGCATTTTCAGAGATGACAAAAGAAGAACAAGAAAAAGAAAAAAAGTTATTGCAAAATATACCTGTGGAAGCAATGTCTAAATCACAATTAAAAATGTTTATTCAAATGGAAGAAGAGAAAGAAAGAAATTTAAGAAGCAAGCCCGTGGAAGAGATGACAAAAGAAGAGCTAAAAGCATTTATAGCTCTTGAAGAAAGTTCTCCTAATTCCATGCCACAAAATACAAAAATGTCTAGAGAAATAGACAAAATGTTGAATCCTAATGCAATACAAAGCAACACCCCATATCCAGACTTAGACAAAGAATTTGCACAAAAATTTGCAAAGGTTAGCAAGATAGCAGATTTTCCTATTGGAGAGGGTCATACAATCACTTCTGCTTTATTACAACAAGTGTATGAGCCTGCTGGTTTAGAGGTGATTCCAAAAGATGGTGGTCAGTATGAATTAAGAGATAAATTCACTCAAGAAACATACACCCCCGACACTGTTAATGCACTTGGGCAACTTGGTAGTATCGCCACTGCCATAGGAGTTGGAATACCCACTGCAATAGCCACAGCTCCTTTGGGGCCAGGAGCGGTGATATTAGGAGAGGGAGCAGTATCTGCTGGTCAAGAAACTGCAGAGATTGCTAAAGCTGCAATGGAAGCTAAAAAGTTTGGACTTATTTCTAGTGTGGGTGATGTGATTGGTAAGAAAAAAGGGCAGATTGCTCTTGCTGGCGGCTTAGGTGCTGTGGGTGGTGCGGCTGGAGAATTACTCACTGCATTTCCTGGATTAACAAAAGCAGGTGGCAAATTATTAGAAAGAATGGGTAATAGAGGTGAGATAGAAAAGCTCACAGCTAGACAAATAATGGAATCTAAATTCACACAAGATTTATTAGAAAACACTGCAGGTAAGGAATTTACGGGCGGTGAGATTATTAAAAATGCAGTGGAAAGAAAATTAAATCAAACAAAATTACAAGCACAAGATATTTTTAACAAGGTTCGTTCTTCACCAAAAGGTGGTGAAAACAATGCAGATTTAACAGGCTGGTTTTCAGAATTTGCACAAAGATTTGAAGATCAACCAAAATTAGTGGCAGAAGTGGCAGATGCACTTGGTGGTAGAGCAATTAAAACCCCATCAAAAACAATCACCGAAACTTCCATTTCACCAGCTAGAATAGATCCAATCACAGGACAGCCAGTGGTTGCTCAAGAGGTGTATAACCCAGCCACTTTGCAATATGAAGTTCGACAGCCATATTCTCCAGCAACAGCAGCAGATAAATTTGAAGGTTATCTAGTGAGTCCTAATGAAGTTTTTGACCCTGCCACTTTGCAATATCACAATTTAGAAAAACCTTTTGACTTAGATACTTTTGTAGAAAAATTACAAGATCCTTCTCGGGCTTATGCAGCAAAAGATTTGCCTCCTGAGATGATGAAATCTACCACTAAAACCACCATTCCTGCTTCCACTAGATTTGAAGTGGGCACTGTGGATCCAATTACAAATGCAAAAACAAATCCCACATCAGCTTCTAACTTTTTAGATACTATTGATTTACTAAAAAATAAAATAGATGTGGCTAAAAGAACAGACCCTGAATTATACAAAAGATTGGTGGACGCTAGAACTGCCTTTGAAAGACCAGTGTCAAAATTAATGATGGAAGAAGCTGGAGACGTGGTGACTCCTGGTGCTTCATCTAAGATTGGCTATACCACTTTTTCAAACTTCCCTAAACTACCAGAAAACAACGCTCCTTTTGCGATGATTAAAAAAGGATACAGTGTATTAGAAAGTGGTTACAAAGAACTACCAAAGAAATTTAGACCATTTGCTATAAATGATGATTATCAAACAATCCAAGCTAGTATTTTAAGCAAGCAAGGAGCTCCTAAAATCACACAAAAAGAAGCGAACAGCATATCTAAATTGCTAAACGCAGATGAACAACAACAACTTGCTGATTCGTATTTTGCTTTTAAAGTACAGAATGCCACACAAACACCCACCCAAGATTTATTTACAAATATTAGTCCTGAAACAGTGAGAGTGGCTGAAACTGCTTTTGATCCAAAATTACAAAAAGCAATGCAGCAAGAAGGCAAATCTGTGAACTTCATGAAAGATGCACAAGGATTAGAAAAGCCAGAAATAAGTTATAAATTAAATGCAGGTTCACTACTTAAAAAAAGCAATGTGTCTGATGATACTATTTCTGCATTGGTGGGGAAAGAAAATTATAATCGAGTGAATAAACCAATCGAAGATTTATACAACATTCAAAACAAACCATTACAAGAAACAAACACCTTTATGGGTAAGGTGAAGCAATTATCAAAATCTTTACCATTCACAAAAGACTGGAGCACTGATGCTACAATGGGAGCCACTATAGGAACATTAGCTGGAGGCCCTGCTGGATTTATGGTGGGAAATCCTTTAGCTGGTAGTGTGGTGGGTGCTGGTGTGGGTGCTGGTGTGGGATTAGCAACCAGGCCATTCGCAAGAGGTATGGGAGAAATATTACAACAAGTGCCTGAATCGGCTATCAGCTTCTCACAAAACCCATTAACAAAAACAGCCACACAAGCAATAATGCAAGGTGGTAGGTCAGCTATCCAAAACCCAGAAGCTTTTAATTTTGATGAAGAAGAACTATCACGCTTGAAGTTTAGTCCCACTTCAGCAGCTTCACAACTTTTACAAGGATTTAGAAGATAATGGCCACTATTAAAGTACCAGGTTTTAAACAATACACCACTAATCCTAATCCTAGGTCGGTGGACGATTTGGACGTGACCAGAGCTTTAAATATGTATTGGTCGGGCAACACATTGGAGATGAGACCAGGGTGTTCGCTTTGGAAAAACAACACCCAATCAGGGTGGGCTAGGGTGGCAAAGGCTGTCACATACAAAAGAAGACTAGATGATTTTTTCTATGTGGTGGCAATTCTCACTAATGGTAGAGTGTTTTTCATTGAATCTGATGACCCTGATTTTGGCACTCCAAATGCCACTTGGACAGAATTAGAATCGTTTATCAGCACTTTCCCAGCACTCACTCCTAATGCTGCTAAATATTCACTATTTGTTTTTAACAATCTTTTGTATTTAGCGGATAGCAGTGCAGGTTATTATTCGTGGGACGGAAGTGCAGCAGGACTCACATTAGAAAGTGACCCTCCTAGCTTGGCAGGAAATAATATTGTAGATTTTGATGTGAAATCAAACAGGCTGGTGGCATTAGACACTGGAGGTCGCACCCATCTATCTGCTATTAATGATGGCACTGATTTTACCACTGTATCAGGGGCAGGGCCTTTAAACTATGGACGTGTGGAGGGTTTAATTGCCACTAATGTGGTTCCTTTTAATGATGATTTGATTATCACCACCGAAGATAGGCTTAGTGTGAAATACCAAGCTTATAGACTACAAGGGATTCAATTCTTTGACCCTGCAGTGCCAGGCACTGATACAAGCCAATTTGAAGTGAGAAAAATTAACACAGCTGCTAGTATCGTGGGTGAATCAGGGCAGGAGATTGTTGGGGATACCATTGGATTAAGCCGTAATGGATTTGTTTCTTTATTATCAGTGATAAACAAGGAAACCATCACCGAAAGAGATTATTTATCTTATCCTATTAAAGAATTGATTAGACAAATAAACTTTCAAAAATCAGATAAAATCAGCTCCACCACTGACATTGATGGTAGGTACTATTGTGCAGTGCCATTAGGAGACGGAGCTAATGAATCGAATGTGATTTTATGCTACGACTTCAGAAGAAGCAGTGTGGCTGAGGATATCTATCGCTGGTCAATTTTAGTGTTTGGTGGATTTGACGAGATAGCTGCTTTGTTTACAATTCAAGGGCAAGCGTATGCGTGTGATATTGATGGGAATATTTATAAGCTAAATGATAGTGATACTAACTATTCAGACCAAGATTCCACTGGCACTGGCACTGCTATTAATGCAATGGTAAAAACTGCTAGTATCGGTGGTCAGGATATGGGCTTAGAGAAAGACTTTGGCTCCCTCACATTTCTTCTCACTAATCTCACTGCTGATTGTTCTATTAATGTGGATTTAATTGTTGATGGGAAACTTTACAATTATGATGTGTATGGAGAACCTTATCCACCTATTAAAGTGGAATTAGATGGGGGTGCATTGCTTTACGATACCCCAGGATTGTTGTATGATGATTTTAATCTGTATGATTCAGGTGGAAATAGCCAAAAGCTTATCACCTTAATAAACAGAGGTGGTCGTGCTAATACGATTCAATGGCAATTCAGCACTAATACAAAAGGAATTTCTTGGGGATTAGGCGGATTTTCGGTGGAGCTTGAAGCACTTGCAGATGCAAGCGGAGCAAGCACTAACAATTCAGGGGTGATTTAATGGCAATATTTAACTTTACAACGGCACTACCAAAGTTTTTCGGGGAAATCACTTCTGGAAGACTTCGCACTTTATTCACCGATATTAAAACTCATTTAAACACTTTAAACCCACAAGGGTGGACTTTCCCTAACACCGCAGCAAGCCAGTATCAAGCTTTATTGTTTGGTACTGGTTCTACTTTCACCTTAAATCATGTGATGCGCACCGATGGAGCAGTGGAACTCACTGGTACAAGCGGATTGGCACAAGGTGATGTTATTTATTATGATGGTACTAAGTTTGTAAAACTTGCTGCTGGTACTAACGGACAATTACTAAGAACTAATGGAACAGGAGCTAATCCTAGCTGGACAACCACCACTCCTGTGACAGACGGTGATAAAGGGGATATTACAGTGACAGGTGGGGGAGCCACTTGGACGATTGATAATAACGCTATTATAGAAGATAAGATTGCTAGTTCTGCTGTGACAAATGGCAAAATTGCTAGTGATGCAGTGACCACCGCTAAGATTTTAGATGCTAACGTCACCGAAGCTAAACTAGCTAGTGATTCAGTGACCACTGCTAAGATTTTAAATGCTAATGTCACCGAAGCTAAACTAGCCACTGATGCGGTGACCACTAACAAAATTGCAAATGGAACAATCACTGCAAATAAACTAGGTTTCACAGTGGTGGGCACATTAGTTAAAAACACAGAAGCTGTTTTAGGCAGTAATTCGATAGTCACATCTACAAGCACCACGGCAACTGGATTGAGTGTGGCCTACACGCCAGTGGTAAACACTAACGATAGATATATATATGGGGAAATTGATTGGAATGTAAATGACCCCGATGGTTCTACTGCAGAGGCCTATGTGGAGCTTCAATATTCTGCTGACAATGTGAACTGGACAACTTTAGATACTTTCACTAGAAGTGCTAATCTTGGAGCTGGTGCTAAGGAAGTGAAGGTCACTTCAACAACTTCATCTTCAGATGCAACCACTTCTTCAAGCACTTATCAAACTTGCGGGCTTTCTGTGTCATACACCCCAATTAATGGAGCCAATGTTCGTTATATAGAATTTTGTGTGGAGCAAAGATGTTTTGACACCGATGCAGGAGCGTTTGTAACAATACAATTACAGTATTCCACTGATAATGCCACTTGGAGTAGTTTAAGAACTTATAATCATGGAACAGGTCATGGTGGCTCAACATCTGCTGATAGTTATGTGGTTCTCACTGATTCTCTAAGACATAGTGCCAGTACAAGCACCCCTTATTACAGAATCATGCACAATTCCCCAACCCCAAATGGTTCTTCAACTGTATTTGGTGGTTCAACATTAAGAGTGCGAGAAGTGGAAGAACAATATGTGATTAATAACAGAAATCCAATAACATTTTTTGTTAAGCACAATCTAAACACAGGCACTCCTTATTATCGAGTGGCTCATAGAGTTCTTTCTGGTGACCAATCTACAATCTACACAGGCTCAGTGCTTAGAGTGATGGAGTTTAGCTTATGACAGGAAAAGATTTAGTTGATATTGGTGTGTATTTTTCGCAAGGTCGTGCGTTTACGATTGTTAATAATGTGCTTTCTTTTGATGATGGGTTTGAACCAAGCGAAGCACAAAAGCAAGAAGCTCTTCTTGAGATGACTAAGAAGCATAAGATACAAGAGATTGACAACAAATATAGTGTGCTAAGAGGAAAGCTTCTCACACAAGGGGCTTTTATGTCGTTAGTGTATAGTCTTAAACTACAAGAGGCTAAGGATTTCACAGCTAATAAACCAGGCCAATACCAATTATTACAGGCTTCTGTGGACGCTGGAGAGGCGCAAAACCTACAAGGGGCCGCACAACTCATACTAAGCAAAGAAAGTGAACTGATGACGATTCTAGCAGGGTATGAAACACAAAGACTCACAGAAAAGAACGCAGTGAAAAATGCTACAACTATAGAAGGAATAAATAATGGCGGACAAGAAATTTAGTTTTAAAAAAGAACATAAATCTTCTAAAGGTGGTTTAACAGAGAAAGGGCGCAAGGCTTACAATGCTGCAACAGGCTCTAATCTAAAGCCTCCTCAACCACAAGGTGGAGCTAGAAAAAAATCATATTGTGCTAGAAGTAAAGGACAGATGAACGATTTTAATATTGATTGTTCAAAGACTCCCGAAAAAAGAATTTGTAAGGCAAGAAAAAGGTGGAAATGTTAATCATGAAGAAGAACAGTTTATACGGAAACATCAACAAGAGAAAAAAAGCAGGCACTTCTAGGCCTAAGTCTAAATCTACAATAGACCCTAAGGTTTATAAGAAGATGAAAGAAAAAAAAGGTGGTTTCTAATGCCAAAAAAATTAGAAAGATGTGTGAAGAAAGTATCAAAAACAGGCAAGGACAAATCTAGTTCTTATGCCATTTGTAATGCAAGTTTAGCTAAGGCTAAGAAAAAGAAAAAGTAGGAGAGAGAACAATGAAAAAATCATGTAAACATAACGGTAAAAAACACGAAAAAACAGAAAGCAAGAGAGAAAGAATTGCGGAGTATGGGAAAAAAGCTGTTATGAAAAAAACCTTATCTAAAAAGAAAAAATAGTGATATATTGGAGAAGTTATGACAAAATATTTAAAAAAACCTATTGACTCAGAGAACTATGTAAGTAATGCTGTGTTTCGTTCTGGATTAACCCCAGATGATCCAGTGGTACTTGATGGTAAAAACATTCAAGGTGATGTGGTGGCGGTATCTGGAGCAGGCGCAATTCCTGTGACAGCAGCAGTGGTTAAATTAACCACCACTGGCGCAAATGCACTCACTTTGGCTGATGGCACTGATGGTCAAATAATTACGATTGCAATGATCACCGATGGTGGAGATGGTACGCTCACCCCAGCTAATAAGCAAGGGTTTAGCACTGTCACATTTAATGATGCAGGCGATGTTTGCACTTTATTGTTCACTAATAGCAAATGGTTTGTACTAGCTAATAATGGCTGTACGATAGCTTAACTATGAGCAAACAATCGGTGGAAATTAAAGACTTGCTTTATGAGAATGGCAAACAAATTCAGCCATTTATCCCACTTTCTGCTTATTCCGAAGCAATCCTAAGCCCCTGGAATAAACTCACCGTTAGTGCTTCAGCCACGAATGAAGCACTAGCAATCGGTGATTTAGGAACTGTGAAGCGATTAGATTTAAGAGTGGAACCAGCAGATGTGGATAAAATCACAGTGAAATATAACGGCTCTAGTAAAGCTTATGCTGTGAGTCCTTTAGATACCACCACCGAGAGTATTTCTGGTATCACAGCAAGCAATTCTTCCACAGCTATAGTAAATTTATATTGGAGAGCTGTGTATGCCTAAGGGTGATGCTGTTAGTTATAAATCCCAATGTTTTTACAATGCAGTGTTGGCTAATCCTGATTTGGGATTATTGCAATATATTTCAAAAGATGCTGATAGCACCGTTAAGGTGTATGTGAGTGTTCATAATATAGCTGCTAATGCTGTTGATGAAGCTATTAGCATTGACGATGATGATAATACAAAAATCACGTTTCTATGGGACACAGCAAGCGTGGGTAATGATTTTTTAACAGTGAAGATTAACGGAGACACCGATGCAAGAGCGGTGAAGCCAATTAGAATTATAAGTGGAAAGCTCACATCACTAACAGTGAGTAGTAGTGATACAGTGAGTGCCAACTATCTAGGAATAGCTAGGGTGGTGATAAGCGATTCAACAAATGTCATTTTAAGAAAGGAGAGTGAATAAAATGAAATTGTTTGCAGAAGAAAAAAGAACAGAACTATTAAAGATAAAGATAAAGCCTAAGGTGTTGAAAAAAGCCTTAGATTTATGGTTTATGCTTTACCCTCATAGTGAGGAGCCTAACTTTGATGATTTGTTTCAAGAGATGATAATCGAAGCTTGTAAGGCTAAAAACTTGATTACTATTGATGACCTACCAGAAAACCTACGAGAAGAGGCAATGCGTATTTTAACCAATGAGCAGAATAATATGATTCACATGCCACAAGTGGTTACAAATTATGACAATGGTGGTAAGGTGGAAGACAGCGTGACAAACTTATTAAGATAAGGGGAATTTATGGCATACGGACAACAAGCAAGAGATAGTAGAAGTCAAACAGTACCAAACGTGTTTGAACCTAGTGGCAGCACCCAAAAACTCACTTCAAGTGGCACTTCAGTGGCTTCCACAGCATATACAAAAGATACTGTCATTAGGATTGTTTCTGATGCTGATTGCCATTACAAGATTGGCACTGCACCCACAGCAGCCAACACAGATGTTTATTTACCAAGCAAGAGTGGAGAGCAGATACTTGTTAAAGAAGGCAAAAAGGTGGCGGTTATCGCTGCTAGTGTGAACGTGTATTTAACGGAGTTAAACTAATGGCTGGATTTTTTGGTGGTAGCGGAGAAGTTAAACTTAAAACCGCAGAAGACCTTATCAATCTTTTAAAGGGTGAACCTGGGGTGGCTGGCATTCAAGGTGCTAAAGGCGACCAAGGTGACAAAGGGGAAAAGGGTGATAAAGGTGAAAAAGGTGAAAAAGGCGACCAAGGGGAGCGTGGATTACAAGGGATTCCTGGTGTCCAAGGCCCGAAAGGTGATAAGGGTGATATTGGCCCTAAAGGTGTTAAAGGTGAAAAAGGTGATAAAGGCGACCAAGGATTGCCTGGTTTCCCTGGTGCAAAAGGGGATATCGGAATCACAGGCCCGAAAGGAGAGCCAGGCCCCCAAGGAATTAAAGGGGACATTGGCCCGCAAGGAGAAAAAGGCGATAAAGGCGATAAGGGAGACCCAGGAGAAAAGGGCGATAAAGGCGACAAGGGAGACCCTGGTAAGAATGCGCCTCTCTCATCGTGGGTACGGATTAACGATATAGCATTAGAAACTGTATCCAGAGGCCGTTTTGTGGCATTTTCAGAAGGATTCCCTAGTAATTCATTGTTCGCTTTAAAAGCGTTTGTTGCAGGGAAAGCGGTGGATAGCAATGCTTGGATTATCGAGCAAAAGTTATTTATTATCAATCCTTCTAAAAAGTCGATTAATAGTAGAAATTTAATCGCAGCAGAGCGCACCCATTCAGATTTAGATTTTAATGTGGAATTGCTTGACGATTCATACAATCTAGTTATTCATTCAATAGACATGTGTTTTAATTGGAAAGTTTACCTAGAGGTGTATGCTCTATGATAAACAACTTTTTATTCAATGGATTTTTTATTTTCTTGAATAAAGTGTTTGGGCCTACAGTGAATTATTATTTATTGCAGGAAGATGGTAATTATTTATTACAAGAAGATGGTAATAAAATAATTTTGTAGGAGTGTGAAGATTGCCAGATTTACCAATAACAGGACTGCCAGCAATCACCGAACCAGGTGCAAGTGACCTCTATGCCATTGTTAATAGTGGTGTCACATCTAAGGTGACAAGAGCTAACAACAATAAAATCATCACCGAAAGCACTGCTAAAACTTCTAACTATACATTCACAGCAAACGATGAAACGATAAAATTTGACACTTCAAGTGGTAATATTACTGCTTCTCTACCCACCGCAGTGGGCATTAAAGGGAAGTGGTATGTGGCTATTAAAACAAGCGCAAGCAACACTTTAACGATTGACCCTGATGGAAGCGAAACTATTAATGGTTCTAGCACTTATGCAATCACTAATAACAATAGCACTGTGACAATTCAGAGCGATGGTTCTAATTGGTATGTGACAAGCATTGGTGTGCAGGGAGCTGGTAATGGTGATGTGATAGGCCCTAGTAGCAGCACCGATAATGCGCTGGTAAGATTCGATTCCACCACTGGTAAGCTAATTCAAAACAGCACTGCTATCCTCTCCGACACAGGAGCGTTAGACACTGCTAACGTGACCACCGATTATATTCAGATTGACACAGCAGCCACCCCACCCACGATTGTGGAAGGCACTTTAGCTTGGAATGCCACAGAAGGCTCATTGGAACTAGGTTTCAGTGGCGGCAATACGAGTAATGTACTTGGTGAAGATTTGCATGTGAGAGTGACAAACGCTGAAGCCACCACTCTTAATAAGGGTGAAGTGGTGTATTTATTTGGTGCTTCTGGGAATAGAGCCACAGTGAAAAGAGCTTCTAATACTAGCGATACAACAAGCTCTAAAACTTTGGGTATTGTGGCAGAATCTATTGCTGCAAATCAAACTGGTTTTGTCATCACTCAGGGTGTTATTGATGGAATGAGCTTAGGAAGCCCTTATGTGGACGGAGATACGCTTTGGCTTGACTCCACTGCAGGAGCTTTTACAAGAACGAAGCCCACACAACCAAATCATTTAGTTTTCATTGGAGTGGTGGAGCGTGCAAATGCTGGGAATGGTCAAATCTATGTGAAGCCACAAAATGGCTACGAGATAAACGAACTACATGATGTGCTAATTTCAAGCCCACAGAACGGACAATTATTAATCAGAGACGAAACCGCAGGCCTATGGGAAAACGCTTTTCTCACTGCTGGTTCTAATATTACAATCACAAATGCGGCTGGTTCTATTTCTATTGCCACCACAAATCCAGGCCTCACTGATGGTGATAAAGGAGATATCACTGTATCTGCTTCTGGAGCCACTTGGACGATTGATAATCAAGCTGTCACCTACGCAAAGATTCAGAATGTCACTGATAGCCGTTTACTTGGTAGAGCAGACGGCACAACTGGTACAATGCAAGAAATAACACTTGGCAGCAATTTAAGTTTTAGTGGAACCACTCTAAATGCAGCAGTGCCTGTGATAACATCTGGAACAGCAACACCAAGTGGTGGTAATGATGGGGACATTTACTTACAATACACATAAAGGAAATATATGATCGTAGAAATTATAGGCGGAACAATTTTTTATCAGGCAGGCACGGGCGACTGGATTGCAAACATAAAAGCTAGTGGCAGCGAAATCGAAATCGAGTTTGGTTCTAATTTAGGCACGATGGAGATGTCGTCTGGGGTGAATTATGATAATCTAGCAGGTTTTATTGGGCAAGTGAAAGCTGATGCTATTAGCAGAGGCGTAAATTGGAGCGGTAACTAATGGCGGCACTCACAGATTTATCAGATTTAATTAATCGCTTTACTGGCGGTAATAACGGCACTCCTGAAAACATTTTTGCTTTCAAAGCGGGTAGGGTAAACGGAGTGGGAGCAACCACTCCTGCGGTGGGTCGCTACACTTCACTTTGGCAATACGATAGCACTTATGGGAACGGTTCTGCTCCTGGTGCAGCAGCGATTCCCACGAATAGCACCAATGGCGCATTACCAATCACAAATCCAGGTGGTTCAAGAGAGAAATGGCTCACTCAAATATTTGCCACTTGTACCACACCAGGGATATTACTAGTGTATGACAGGCTTTTGCATATAAGTGGTTTAAGTGGAGTTTCCACAGCAGACCAAACAGTGCAAGGAACCACTCCCACACCAGCACTCACACGCAACACAGGTGGGGTGGGCAATATAGCGTTTTATGAAATTTATTCACTCATTGGCACTACAAGTACAACTTTGACAATGACCTATACAAACAGTGCAGGAACCACAGGCCGCACTTCTACAATCAACATCGGAGCCACTGGTTTTAGAGAAGTAACAAGAATGATTCCGATTCCATTAGCGGCAGGCGACAAAGGTATTCAAGCGATTGATAAGGTGAAGCTCACAGCCACCACTGGAACGGCAGGAGACTTTGGGATTACGATTGCTAGGCCGATTGCCTATATTCCTATTGGAGCGGCAGCATCACCAGGATTCAGAGATTTCACCACTGGTTTACCTGGATTGCCAAAGATTGACACTAATGCTTGTTTAGCTTTTGCATTTTTACAAAACGCAGCAGTAGTCGGTGAATATAGTTATGGGTTAAGTTTTGTGGAGAAATAACAATGGCTTTTAGTGGATACAGTACATTTTTATCATCACTAGAAGAACAAAACATGGTCAATGCCACCATCACTGGAACCACTGCCGCTAACACTAGATTGCATGACCTTTACAGACTCACATTAGACCCCACCACTGCATTATTTCCAGCGATTCCTTCCACAGCAGCAGCTCTAAGCAAATCAGATACCAGCGCACTAAATTATTATCTACCTAACTATTCGCCTGAAAGCCCGTACATCATTGGTGCTAGATTAGGTACAGCATCGGCCACAGGCATTTATTATATAATTGATAGATTGTCTCACCAAGGGGGTTTAAACGGAACGATTACCACAGCACAAACTACAAATCTTCCAACAGCCGCACTCACTCGCTACACTGATGGAGTGGGGGTGATGATTGGCCTAACAATTTATACAGCAATTGGTGGTACAGCAACCACAGTGACAGTTTCATATACCAACCAAGCAGGGGTGTCAGGCAGAACCACAGCAATACAAGCAATCGGTGGATCTGGTAATAGCTCAACAGGTAGAATGATTTTTTTACCATTGCAAGCTGGCGATACAGGTGTCAGGTCAGTGGAGAGTGTCACTTTAGCAGCAACCACTGGAACTGCTGGGAACTTTGGAGTGACTTTATTCAAGATTCTTGGAGCGGTGTGTGTGGACAACGTACAAGCAGTGACTTGGAACGATATTATCACTGGTGGTTTTATTGGTGGGATTCCAGAGCTTTCAGATACATCTCATTTGAGTTTAATGGGCATTTTTAACGATACAACTTCTTCAGGTGGCTTGTCAATTTTCATCGGGGAATCATAATGGCAACTAGAAGATTTTTTGATGGGGCACAAACAGAAATTGGTTCACTACCAATCGTAGGTATTGTTGCTGCTGTCACTAAAATCTGGATTAAGATTTCAGGGGTTTGGAAAGAATCCACCCCATATATAAAAATTTCAGGGGTGTGGAAATTAGCCACTCCGTATATTAAAGTGCTGGGAGTGTGGAAATTAAAAAAAATTT
>Ga0315901_10000997_pt1 | contig 41011 bp, 33 predicted proteins | sample LakEriMetagenome_10_FD_203761 | JGI IMG/M metagenome (GOLD analysis project Ga0315901, IMG submission 203761) | Freshwater fungal communities from buoy surface, Lake Erie, Ohio, United States - Buoy 2 MA116 | ecosystem: Environmental > Aquatic > Freshwater > Lake | place: USA: Lake Erie, Ohio...
TCTTCGCGTCGATCTTCCATGTCGCATTTCCTTTGCATTACTTGGCTTTGAACACCTGTATGCTAGGAAATGCGACTTTTTCATTGATAGCCCGATTTGACGGTATTGGGCGCGAGCCGTCCGGTGAAAACCTTGCGAGTTCGCGCATCTTCCATAACGCACCGGAGCAAGTGCGCACTTCCGCTTGAACTAATTCAAGGCCATCGGGCGTGAAGCCTGGTGTGGGCCACTGAAGCTTTAACCACCATGATCGAAAACTCGGGGACAGTCCCTGTGTTCATAATCAATCGGTTCAATAGGGGAAAATACCCAGGTTTTCTAAAGGGTTCGAACACGAGAAAAAGTCAACCTTTGTCGTCAATTATCCCGTTTTTGCGAATCAGTAGGTATTGTCTTTGCGGGGGGGGTTAAGATGCTTGGCCTTATCAGATAGAAGACATCCTTGAGAAGATAGTTACATAGTGATTTTTGTGATTGGGGATACTTTTCATGAAACGATTTGAATTCTACAGACGGCGTTCAGCCAGCATGGTTACTCTGAGTGCTGTAGCATTTGCATTGGTTATAGTTTCCAGCCTAGGCGTTCCAGCCCATGCCGGTACAGTCACCTTTGGCTCTGGTGCCAACCAGTTCAATATGGAGTTTGTCACCATCGGCAATCCCGGGAATGCAGCCGATACGGATGCCAATGCTCTACCGCTGAACGCAGGTGCCGTGGGTTACACCTACGACATTGGTAAGTTCGAGGTCAGCGAGGGGATGATCGCAAAGTACAATGCGAACTTTGGCACTGCTAACGGTTTGGTGATCTCCACAACCACGCGTGGTCCAGACAAACCAGCGGCGGCTATAACTTGGAACGAAGCGGCGCGGTTCGTCAACTGGCTCAATACAAGCACGGGGAACCAACCAGCCTACAAATTCGGCGTTGGTAGTGATATCAACGCAAACATCGACTTGTGGGCGCCTGGAGAGGCCGGTTACGATTCATCGAACCGTTACCGCAATAGTTTAGCGAAATACTTTTTACCGAACTCCAACGAGTGGTATAAGGCGGCTTACTACAACCCCAGCAATAGCACTTACTACGATTTCGCCAATGGCAGTGATACCGCACCGCTTTCGGTAACAGGCGGTACCTCCGACAACACAGCAGTATATCAAGCCGACGATTTGAGTTTCACTCAAACGGGCCCCGCGGATGTGACAAACGCCGGTGGCTTGAGCCCTTACGGAGTCATGGGCCTCAATGGAAACATCAGGGAGTGGGAAGAGAGCTCCTTCGATCTACTAAATAGTGCCGGCTCTTCTAATCGGGCTCGCCGCGGCGGCTCCTTTGGCAGTTTTTCTTTCGACCTGAAGTCGTCGTCTCGCATCACTGGCGCCCCTAATAATACGGGCAACATCACCGGTTTCCGGGTCGCAGGTCTACCTTCCTCTGCCCCGGTCCCCGAACCGACCTCGATGGCGATCTTCGGGCTCGGTGCAATGGGAATGGCTTACCGCGCACGACGCAGGATCAAGGCATAGTCAAGCGCTGGTTTTGAAATGTTCGACTCTCCTTCAGCGGGTTTGCAAAGGTGGTTTGCGCGGAGTTTGTCTCTGTGTGATCATGAGGCAATCACGATTCGGTTGACCCGATCTTAGAACATGCCGCCCATCCCACCCATTCCACCGCCGAAGCCATTGCCCATGCCACCCATACCGCCGATGCTCTGCATGCCACCGAAACCCGGTGCATCTCCACTTTCGATCTTACCTATCAACTCCGAGATCTGAGGATGAACCTTCCGCTTTTGATGAATGATCAAAACCGAATAGGCTTCTGATGGCATCTTCTTTTCCGCACCAGTTACTGCTTTCAATTGTAAACTCACCGAACGGCATAACTGAATCGTTCCTTTCGCACCCTCGATGGCCGTGTCGCTTTCGACCCAGGTGTCTTTTTCTATAAGTTTCGGGAGAAGCTTATGCAGATCCCGAGCCACGACCGTCGGCATCCTGTAGTACTTAGTCTCATATACCTCAGGATCAACCTCGGGAGACATCCGCCTTTTCGAATTTTTGAGGGCTGAGCGGTAGTTATCCAAAAGCGTCGAAACTTCATCGATCACCCTTTCGCGCTGTGAGATCACCATGATACCAACCGAAGGAAAATCAATGACACCTGTTCCGCCAGCGGTCTCCCAACTGCCAGGATCTGCTTGACCTTCGATGGCTTGTTGTAGTTTGCTACAATCCGCCAGATTCATGCATAGATCTCGCACATCGAATATCGCAAGCTTTCGCTCCTCTGCTGCTTGCTTAGCCTCTGTAATCCAAACCACGCCATCACGATAGAACCAGCCGAGCTGATGCTGCGAGGTGATAAATTCCAGGATCGTTCCTAGATTTTGTTCTCGAATATCCACAGAGATCGCAAGCCTCTCGGAGATTCGTGCATCCCGCAGCGCCACGCGGTCGAGTCGAATATTGATCTGGTGCTGTGCCGACATCGTTTGAACAGCTTGAACCAGCGGCACTCCTTTGAATTGCAAAGAGGTCTTCGAGTCAAGTATCGCGCGGATGGCTTCGTGCTCTTTGGACTCATCTATCCAAGTCCGACGCGCTGGATGTCTAAGTCCTTCAAGAAATGCTGCAATTCTACGATGGGTTCGATCGACTTGGCGGATGAAAAGAACATCGCCTAAAAGAACAGCAGTCGAAGTACCTCCGAGATGCAACCACGAGCTTGGGTCGATCGTTGAGGTTATCGCAGAGATCAGCTCAGTAGGTTTGTAATCCATATCAAGCAAATCACCGATATTGTACTGAACATTTCGGACACTCGAATTCAGTGGCAGGAGCGTAATCATCCTGCCATCGGATGTCCAATCAACACCGAGTCTTTCAAGCCGATCGAGGAACTGATAAATGGGTACATCCTTCAGCGACTCTGTAACTAGCTCATGGGGTGAAACCTCTTTCTCCTCGAGGCCCCTTTCATCGAGAACTACGCTCAAGCCTGTCTGCGATTCAATCCATTCGGAAACCTCAGTCAGTGTTACATCTTGAAACGTATGAGTCACCTTCGATCGTAGAGCTTCAGGAACCCATCCTGTTGGGTCGATGTATTTGGGCTCCTGAGCGATCACAACTACTGGATCTTGATCCTGAGCATTAGCAGGAATCAAGGTCGAGAACAAAAGTCCAATAAGAAGCCACCGAGACGAAACTAGCATAGCGTTTCCCCGTATACGAGCGATTGACTGATATAGGCTTGGTATCAATGTTTAGCGATAAATCGCTAAAACCGTTTTCGCATGATTAACCTTTCGAAAAGCAAAGATCGTGCCGGATTGCACTGAAAAATCCAACAATGTCTTCTCCTTTTCCGATTCGATTACGAAATGGCGAGATGTCAGGCGAATTTGCCAAGAAACTTCCGACGAACCTTTTTGGAAAGCAGTTCAAAAATCTGGAGGAAGACTTGGTTAAGCATTATGGAGCGTTGCATTTTGCAACATGGCCGATGTTTGCTTGTGCTAATTTCTTCGGACAATCTTCTTATGAAGTGCTCATGCTCAGGGTCTGTCCCCTCATTTACACAGGGGACAGACCCAGTGTTGAGGGCGATTGATTTACACAGGGGACAGACCCTGTGTTGATGCCGGTACAAATGCCAGCATTTTTTCGAGGGATCAAAAGCGAAATCGAGCATGATTCCACCAGAGAGAGGGGGTTAGCAAAGCGATTTTTACCAATCAGTACCAAATTTTTGCCGACTCGGCGCAGACCAATCCCCACAACCCCCTCGGGGCTCTTTGCAGATAGGCTCGGTTTTGTATCCGAAGCTTACTCGCTTTGCGATGAGCCATCAGCAGAGCATGCTTGCTGCTGATCTTCCTTCGGCTCGCACCCTGTCCGATAGCGATACATCTGCCCAAACTCCTTGGCCTGCTTGATCACCACTTCGGCACCAAATCGATGTTGCTTAATACACACCGGTATATCCTCTGGCAATGTTTTCATTTCCCGCTCGATGATCTTGTTCCTGATGCACCACTCAAGTGCATCCAAGTACTCCTTGTCGGTGTAATCCAAAAACCCTTTATCACTGCACCTAAAACCACCCGAGTGCAACTGAGGATCACTCGATAGCTTGCTGATCTTCACCACGCTAAGGAACTCTCCTTTGGAGATCTTCGGAATCCAAACCGGAGACGTTTCGCTTTTCTTTTCGATTGGGGATTTCTCCGTGGATTCAATGGCTTGGGGGATCGAACCGTCCCCTCGGGCTTCGAGTGTTGGGATTGGCTCTACCGGTGGGCACTCCTGTTCCTGCTTCTCAAGCTCTTGCATCTTGGATCGGAGCATATCCAATCTGACTTTGGCCGAAGTGTAGTTGTAGTCGTCGATGCTCAGGGAAAGGCCGGCCTTGATCGCATTTAGGTCCACATAAAAGCTACATCCGAGCAGATGATCGGTATCCTCGATGACTGTCGCATGAAAACGGCCTTTCCAGAAGTGACCCATCGAACCACCGTCTTCGATATTGGCTCTCTGTGCGATCTTCTGACAAAGCAGGCGCATCCACCAACTGATGCTGCTGAGTTGCTCTCGGAGCACAGCGATCCTTTTCTGATTCTTCGCCAGGGCTTCGATCTGCGTTTCCTTCGGGGTAATCGGCACACGCACAAACGTATCGCCTTCCGCGAGACATTTCTTCGACTTTGGACAAAGGGTCATCCAGCGACGAGCCACTTCTAGATCCGTCCACTGCTCGACCGCATCGGGCCTGGAACGAAGGATCTGGTGGATATGGTTGCTCATTAGGGAAAAACTTATTAGGTCGATCGCCATAAGAGAGCTTTGGAATTCCAGGATATCGAGGATCCAGTCCTTCCGATGGGAGTTATGGGTTTTGGAGACCAGATCCTCACCGAGCAGAAACAGATTTCTGGCTGTTTTGGCGACGGTATGAGCGATCGTGATTTCGTTGGGATTAATCAAACTACCTCGGGTTTTACGTGACATGGCAATAGCCCTCCTGACTTACAAACAAACACGGTGAAGCGATCCGCGGTGTCCATCCGCAACGATTGGCGAGCCCTGCCTAGAGACCGACGTTTTTGATTGTGCACAAAAGTGAAAATAAGTGTTGGATTTGGTCGAAGAAATTTTTCGATTTTGCGATCGAGTTCAGCGCGGTGGCCAAGCGAGAGAATCGCTAGCAAAAAAATTGTGCATGCGCAGGGTCTGTCCCTAGATTATTCAACGATATTGTGTGCTAGCCTATCCCGCGTTTCTATGGCGATTGAGGGGTTTTTGTTTCGGGCATAGCTTTCCCTTTCGACGGTTTTTTGTTGGCAGTGTTATGCTTCGCAACACTAGCTCGTACGCCCCAAACCGAGCCGACCATCGACATCGATGAAAGACCTCCTGAGCTTATCCATTCTTCGGGCGCGACAGCATTCTCGATTGCACTGATTAAGTTGTCGCTAAGTGTGTTGTCCGGGAAGATGAGGCTTAGGTCGTACTAGTGATTGAACTAGGCTGGCCTCTTATGGTTGACAAGGATTGCGCCTCCATCGAATTTTGTAGTCAAATTCAGTGGCTCCAATATTTGTCGAAGCACTTTTTTAATGCGAACTTCTTTGTGCTCGATCGAGATTGGTTCTTCAGGTGTAACCGATTTCTCTTCGAGCCCTTTTTCATCGATGAAAAACTCGATCACGCGATCATCGCTCAGAGTCTTCAGCACCGAGCTAGGAGGCATATTCCAGAAACTGACTTTTGCTCGATTACTAAAAGCCCTCTGATGGATATCTCTGAATCGGTGGTTTGATCCTACTCCTGATCCAATCAATTGTTCTCACGCTGGTCGCGAGGGGATCATACATTAGGCAGGATGTCTCCTTTGTGCAAACCATGATCCTCTGAGACCCCACCAAACGAGCCACTGACCAGCTGGTGGGGATTCGCGAACTGATTTTCCAAAATCCAACCGTTGGATTTCAATAGTCCGGTCGATCAAACTCTATTGGAAGGTCTTCGAGTACGAGCAGGGGCACGAAGAGTGCCAGTTGCGTGTACTCCCACCGAAAATAATTCCTGAAGAGCCAAATATTCTAAGCTTCATCGCACCGATACCAACTCAATAACCTTCGATCATCTTAGAAAAAACGGAACAGGCGGCAAAAAGGCGTGCTGAAAGAGCAAGCTTGCCCCGCCTTCCCATAGTGCGAACTTTCCTAAATAAAGAAACCCAACATAAATGCCGATGGCTGCCAAGTGGGGGATCCAAGCGATCCATCTCAAGGGCCACCAGGCATCTTTGGTCTTGGAGCGACTGCGTCTTATAATCCATCCGATCAGCAGTTTGGCTGGGAACATGAATACAACAAACAAGATCGACAGAAGAAACCATAACTCTGGTGGTATCGACTCGATCCTCAGAAAATACAGTGGTATCGCCAGGGCAAGAAAAAGAATATTTGCGACCGAATAGCTCAGTGGGACACGGCGAAACACATTTCGGGCCGCAGAACGATCGAGGATTCCATCAAGCCGTCGGCGCTGGGTTTTTGCAGCGATTGACTTTTGGAAAGCCATGTAGGTTTGAAGTGTGGGAAGATACTGGATGGCTCGGGTCATCAGCAGCGCTCCGAGCAAGCCAAGCAGCGCCAAACCGCCTTGCTGCTCGGTTTTGACCTCGGGTGCAGCGTTCAAAGAAACCAGGATGAGCAAAGCAGGTATCGCAAGCCAAATCCATGCACCAAGGCTTGCTTGAAATCCTAGTTTGATCAGTCGCCACAAATGCAGGCGGTTGAGGAAAGACCACCACCGATCCTCGATGTCCAACCAAAAGGCTTTGCTGAGAATGGCTCGCAGGAATCGAATCGGTCGAGGCACTAAAAAGTTTCTCCAACGACCACCGCTTGCGATCGCCCATACGACCCAAAGCACCCATAGCAAAGACAAGACGCGAGCAACGATGCGGAGGCTCAAGGCTGTATTAGAACCTGGCTGAATCAATTCCGAGGAGTAAGCCCAATCGGTGATGAGCCAAATGGGAAGCCAGGTTATAAGCATCGCCAGGACGCAACGGAACATCTGACCTGCTAGAGCGACTCCTGGAAAGCAATCCCTCAGGCGGTCTCCTCTTGCGATCCTGGCCGAACATTCGAGCATGTATCCAAGGCTTGCAAACTGCACTACGGGGATCGTCGCAGCGATGCTCAGAACCATCACGATACTCAACGTGTTCCAAATCCACCTTGCCACCGCACGGATGGATCGGAAGATTACTGCAATGATGAAACGCAAATAACTCACAGGCTTTGTTAGGTTCCAAATGGTCTTGGCCGCCCGAGCACCAAAAAACGACGCACAATCGCTATAAAAGGGTATTCGTTATAACCACTACATTTTTGAGGATGTTCGAGTCAATTTTACCTGAAAACAGCAAATTGTTTGCATGGATTGGATAAGGAATTAGGATTGGGCAAGGTGTCGGATTCCCTAATCGTCGGTCGTATTCTCTTTAGGTACTAGTGAAATGCAACTCAGATCCGTTTTCTTTTGTGCGGTATTGCTCGCGGGATTTGTATCGGTTCCCGTGCAGGCCCAAGATCCACTTGATGATGTTTATGGTCATGCCGTGCACGCTTACTTTCGAGGCGATGCAGCCACCGCCCAACAATGGTTGAACGAAGCCATAGGCGCCGGTAGCCAAGACCCTCGAGCTTATTATTTCCGAGGGCTTTGTGAAGCTGCGATCTCGGGTGATCCGGAGGCTGGTGCGAGTGATTTTGAGCAAGCAGCACAGCTCGAAATCGATGGAAAAAAGGTGGTCAATGTGGGCAAAGCTTTAGAGCGTATCCAAGGTCCGGTTCGGTGCCAGATCGAGGCGATTCGCCGCAAAGCTCGTCTCGCATCCCGAGGTAAGTATCTTGAAATGCAACGGCTTCGTTATGAGCAAGGGATCCGAAATGGAGCGAGCGTTCCTGCATCTCCATCGGATGCACCTCCTCGACCAGTTCCATCGATCAACGATCCGTTTAGCGATGGCGGAGATTTGAACAAGGGTCAACCCAAAGCGATGCCAGAAAATGTGCAGCCTGCACCGGCTACGAATGATCCATTCGGAGATGCCCCGGCTGCTCCGGCCAATCCAGCACCGCCAGCCGACGATCCTTTTGGCGGCAATGGAGCCAAGCCGAATCCTGCACCTGCTTCGGAAGACCCGTTTGGAAATTAGTCCGATTGGACTCGGTCAAGCTCGAAGATCGGTCAATCTCGAAGAAGCCTCGAGCGATCAATAAAAGCTTTGCGAATACTTAAGCGGATTTCCCAGTGGAATCCGCTTTTTTGTTTTGCCCAAGGGTGAATTCTTGGTTGATAATCGATCCCGAAAGCTAGAAAACCACTACCGCGATTTTCCCCTCGGATCTAAATTGCTTGGCTTTGACAAAGCGCTCCAGAGGATTGGAGACTGAAGGTTTATTCTAGGTCGAAAAACCTGGGGGGGTCGGTGAGCAGTAAGTCGCCAAACGGGGAGCAACCCGATCGGTTCGAGGATCTCAACCAAGTCTTGGGCTACTTGAATTTTTCGTCGGGCAAGACCGATACGAAGTTCCTCTCTTCGATGAACCGTCTTTATGCAGCGGCCTTGGGTGCGAAGGAAGGTTCGTTGTTTGCGGGCTTGCCTGCTTGGCTTAAGATTCAACAGTGGCTGGTCGATCAGCTCAAGGAATTGCAATCTGCAAATCCAGCGTTTTCTCAAAGCGATCAAGCCTCGAGAGTCATCGAGTTAGTTTGGCGATCTTTGCTTCCGGACTACCTAGACTTTCATAGCGATCTATTATTCCACCAAGAGCCTGAGGGTATCTTTAACGGTCTTTTTTTGGGTCGAGCCATCCAAGCGGTTCTTCGCCAAGGAGCACCTTGGGACCAGTTCGATCGAATTGTTCATGGAGCAATAAGCGAACTGAACGATTACGTGGGATACCGTCCAGTTGCTACACTCGAGGGTCATCATTTGGAGCCTTATGACCATGAGTTTTTGGGAACGATACCTTTGTACATGCGAGACGTTGGTGTCGCTTATGGGCCTTATCATGGGCTTATTGAAAGCACCCTTGCAATACTCAAAGACACATCCCCTGGGATACTCAACTCAGCGCAGTTCGATCTGCGTCGTCTCGATGAAATCTGCTTAGACCCAAGGGCTTACGATTTCGACCATCCGGTCAACACCAGACCGAATTACTACTTTGGGCAATGGGATCCGCATCAGCTTGATTCTTCAGGCTTCTATCGTCGATTCGTATTGCAACAAGTTACGGTCGATGCGTTGATGGCTCGGGTGCTAAACGCTTCGGATTTACCGACGGATGAATTGCTTACGGAGGCTTCGGCAGTTTTGGCTGGCACGATCCTGATGGCATCTGGCATCTGTGGTGCATCTCCTAATTCGATCGCTTCGACCACAACGGTCATGGACTTACTTACCAACGTCGCGGCTTATCGCGATGCTTTCTATATTGAGTATTTGCCGAAGTTGCAGGGCAAACATGCCAAGAGGCTCCAGGCGGAGGCAAAGATACGTAGGCAACCCTTGGGAGGAGCAAGACAGGAGCTTAATACGTCACTTGGCAGAATGCGCGCGGCCCAAGTTGAGCGCATTCAGGTGGCTCGAATCTTCGCCCGAATGGGAAATGCTTTGGCTGCCAAAGAAGAGGCTGACGATGTCCATGTAGCTTCTGCTCGAATCTTGTGTCGGATCGATTGTCTGCTGACTATTGGCAATCAATTATTGCGGCAAGGAGAGCTCGAGCAAGCCTCGGAGATTCCCGACCAGATCGACGATCTTGTTCGGCGCGGCATCGCCTGCGGGGCCTTGGTCGATCCTTGGAATATTCTCGGTTTTGCGGGCAACTTCAATCGCTTCAGCGGCTCGGACGCTTCTGTTCCGGACGATCGCGTGCATGAGCTAGTCGAAATCATGGAAATGAGTTTCGGACTGTTGTCTAGGATCTGGAGAGAGGCCGCAGCGCGGGACATGGAGGAACTGTGCAAGCAAACCGAAAGTCGATTTCGCAAACTAGCCCAATGGTGGAGGCAGTATGCAGCCCACGAAGTCAGTGATGTCCATGCAACGGATCCCAAAGTAGCTCTAGAGTCCTCTGAGTTGGTGGCCAGAGCACTGAGGCTCTGGCATCGCGGTGGCTCGGCAGCAGGAGACCTGAAGTTTTGGACACCGCATGCGAATATTTTCGATTCCCCCAAAGCCTATGCCTTGGTGATCGAAGCGCTTCTGGATCGGGAGGACTTTGTCGGATCGAGAGCTTTATTGATCCACTGGCTTAGTCAAGTACCAAGAGTTGGCATTTCAAGTGGGACGATTTCCTATTCGGATTTTGCTCGCCGTTGGATGGAACGATTATTGGATCCTGCGACGCGATCTGGAACAAGTTCATTGGATGCTTGGAATGCGATCGAGAAGTTCTTTGGCTACATGGAATCCAATGGAGAAGATTACTGGCAAGCACCGGTTTTCGAACTGCGTCGAACCAGAGGCAAGAAGCATGATCAATCCGTCATGGACCCGAGTCCTGAAGAGGACTCGAGCGAGGAAAGATTCGGAGCGGCTTATGAAGATGTCAGTTATCGCGATACAACCGATGACGGTGTCGAAGGCCCGATCTATGAGTCCGACTCCGGTGACGACGAGGAATTCATCGCCGAATCCAAGAGGATCGGAGAGCATCTGCTTTTTCTAAGCGGACTAGCTCATATGTGGAAGCAAGTTGCTGAGTCTGGGTCATGGTTATGCAACTCCCAGGAGGTGAGTCAAACTCCCGCTATTCGATCCGAGATGAAGGAAGTTTTTGCAGGATGGATTTCTTCTTGCATCTCACAACGCGATGGGTTGATTCGGTTACTTGATCAAATCAGGAAATACGCGATCCCGACCGGGGCCACCGATGCGGATTCGATGACGCGTTATGATCGTCAGCGAGTGGCCAAGGAATCGCTGATCGAGAAGATCATCGCTACTGCCGTCGAGACCTCCGATGCATGTAAAATGCTCCTCGGTGTGCAGCTTGCCCATTTTCAGAGCGATCAGGAGACGGTGTTGCTTTCAAGTGCTTCTTGGTGGAAGAGCTTTGAATCGATCGGGCTTGATGACCGCTGTGCGATCGAACTCTACGGTCACTTGATGGGCGCGCGACGTGAGCAGGTTGAAGCGAGCTTCAGGCAATACCTTAAGGCCATTGGTCATGAGCCTTTGTTGTATGTATCGCTTGCCCGCGGGGGGGATCCTAAAGACATTCTCGGCGCGCGATCGCGTAGGAGAACATTGACGCATCTGCTCACTTGGCTCCCTAGGCAGGGGTTCTATCACTACGCAGCTCAGTTGATTGCAACTGCAAGGCAGATGGAGACGCAGAATCACGTCGGCCACGGTGCGGTGACTGAGTTTGACGATCTGTTTCAAATTGCCTTTAAGTCCATGGTTCGATGTTTAGTTCGCAATGCCTATCTTTGGTCTGACGGTCCCAACGGAAAGAAAAGGGCCAAAAAGATTCGTGAGTGTCCCAGCGATACCGGCGAGAGTCCTTTGGGTGATTTGCGGACGATTGAACTCGATGAGCTAGTGGATCGAAACCTACCCGAGCCAAACCCTGAGCTTTTGGTACCTTTGCTCGAACAATTGACAGAGGGTTTGCTCGGCCATTGGCTTTCCCACTCCCGAACACTACGCTTGAGTGTTTTGGAGATGGTCGACAGCCCAAAGAGGTGGACACCTCTTTCCGAATTCATCCAGAGGTACGGACAGGGAATATTCACGCAGGTTTTTTTGAGCCTGCCTCATGTGCGAGCCATTTTGCACCAGGGTGTGGGAAATTGGCTTCAGCAGGCCATGATTAATCGGGACAGCCCGGAGATCCAACCGCTTTTAGAGGCTATCGAATCTGGCGAGGTTAATTTTGACGATGCTCAAGATCGTTTGGCGATCGTATTTGAAGCAATCATCGATCACTACGCTGAGTACAAGGACTATAACACCACGACGACTCAGTCGGATCGGGGTGAAATGCTCTACATGTTTTTGGATTTCTTGCGGTTAAGAGTCCGATATGACCGTGTGTGTTGGAATCTTAAACCGGTTTTTTGGGCGCATGAAGTGCTGGTGCATACCGGGTGCCAGCGCTCGGCGATCCAGTGGAGAAGAGCGCTTTCAGAACGTGTAAGCAGTGAAGCCGATGCCTACGTACAGAAGCTTGCGAAACTCCAAAAGACCTACGCGATGATGATGCCTTCGGTTGCCGATCGGCTCAATGAACGATTTCTAAAACCGATGACGATCGATCGCATGCGGGCACTGATTCGGCCTGCGATGCGTCAACTAAGGAGTGCTGATGAGCATCAGAGTCGAGCTTTTGATTTGCTCGTCCAGGAACTTCATATGATGATGCGAGAACCCACGGGTGTGGGACTTGAAGTTCCCGCTTGGTTGATGGTCTTGCAAGAAGAGGTTGATCGGGTGCTGGATCAGGAACATAACGCGATGCCGTCGAATCGTCTTGAACGGGCCATTCCTCTAGTAAGCCTGAGCTTGGAAGAGGTTCGATCGCAGTTGGTGTCCAATCAAACCATGGATCAGGCATTGCCAGGACCGGAGACGGCCTAGAGGCTTTCGCCTCTTCGCCAATAGCCTTGGAACTTATGGAACATCTTGCGATCTTCCTCGGCTTCTAGCCCGGTGATTTTGATGTCCCAAAGATGATTTAGATCATGAAGTCTTTCCACGAGGAGTTCTTGGTCACCTGACTGAAGAGCCTCAGAGATCAAATACCTGAATGCATCTAGAGATTTGAAGTTATCCGCTTTGGCTTTTCGAAAGAAATCGGACGCTAGTTCCAAATTACCAGCATCGAATTCCAGTCGTCCCAAGAGATCCTGCATCAACGGATCTTTGGTTTGGGTGTAGAGGTTCGCGAGTGTGGTTCGAATTTTATCTAAGTCGAATTGTCGGGTTCGGTCTTTTCTGTTTTTGATCCAATGCTGGACGATTCGTAGATCTGTGTCCGAGGGCCCAGGGATATCTTGGCCAAGCGGCTCGATTTGGCCTATATCTTTCTCGGAGGCATCGCTCCATACCAGACAATACTGACTCAGTGGTTTTTTCAGTTGCAAGTCGAATATGTCTTCAATTTGAGCGTCAGAACCATTGCCGTTGACCGTAAGAACAACGTATCCAAAATGCCTGTCCGCAAAAAAATTCGTATACATGTATCCTTGAAGTCTAGGATTGCTTCTCGGCTCATCGAACTTGGTTTTGAAGATGTTATCGCAGTAAAGCTGGAACTTATCGAATGGAATCATCTTGGTCAAAGGCAATAAAAGTTCCTCGGAATCCAATAGGCTAGCTGGGGTAGCCGACTCTCGGAAATACCGCATGAGGATCCCCGTGTAGGAACCTTGTGTCGTATAACCAATCATTCTAAAGTCGTGGGAACCAGGGGTGATCCGTTGGGTTTCCTCAAGGAATCCGATGATCAGCTCTTTTAAATCCTTCTGAATGCCGTCGAAGGACTGTTTGATTCCGGATTGATTAGCAACGCGACCCTCATAAACAGCAGAGCTCATTTTTTCGTAGTCAAAGAGCCTTTCGAGTCTCTCGTACTCAGAGGCCGAAGCTCGCGTCGAAAATTCCTTGACTATTCTCGCAGCACCCAGCGATCCTGATAGCGATTCAGAAGCCAAATTCCATCGAGCAACCCTGCTCCATACCATGGAGTTAGAGGACGTCGAGTCCTTTGCTGGTTGTTGAGGCTTGGCTGGTTGAGAATTTACAAGCCCGAGCGAATCCAGGGTATTGGGAACCAACAACCCAAGGGCGATGCACAATGGGATCACCACAGACGCTATCAGCACCCATTTGGACACTGCACCAATCCGCTCTGCAAGGGAGAATGGTTTGGTGTTGAAATCCAGGGGGAGATGCTTGCCGAGCAACCCGGAAGCTTCGCCAAATGCTTGTGCCTCTGCCGGATAGAGTTGCTCCTCAAAGTGAACGGTTCGACTACAGTTAGGGCATTCCATGCCCCGCCTGAGCACCTCAACAGGTGCCCGAACTTGTGTCCCACAACTGCAAATACAGTTTCTGCGCAAGATGCGAAATCCCGTAAACGTTCGGGTGCGAATCGAAACACTAGCCATTTGCAGACCTCCGGGAAAGGATCGTTCAACGCGATACTAGAGTTGACTCTAGTTCACGAAGATGGCACGTCGCTGTTGAGGATACAACAGGTTTTCGAAGGATCCAGAAAGATCCTTCCGGTTTTACCGATTTCAACAAAAAAACAGGTTTAAATGAGTGATAACACTTAGCGATTTCGGGTTTGATGATCCTCCAATGAATTCGCTCGGTAAAATTGACGGAACTGATTAATTGAGATCATTTGGGCTTTGTCGAGTTGGGACAATGGAACTGAAGCGATTTGGTATATCGATTTTATGCTTACTGGGTCTGATAGTGGATGTGCGGGCCGAGTTGGTGACGCTCTACGATGGTAACGGACTGCCTGCCGCCCAGCCTTGGCTGACCTTTGCCGCCGACACGCTCAATGGTTGGTCTCAATCGAGCGTATCAGGAGGAGTTCGACTCTCGACAGATCTTGCGACACGGTCCGGATATAGCAATTACAACCCTCTTCCAGTACCAGCACTAAAGAACTCTAATTTTCCGGTTCTACAACGTTCCAATGGTTTCGAGTTGTCGTTCCGATCCACTTTGCTGATGGAAAACCACTCGAACGCGAATCGAGCAGGTTACTCTGTGATTTTGTTAGCTGACGATAAAAGGGGCATAGAACTAGGGTTTTGGCAGAGCGAGATTTGGGCTCAGAATACGGACTTTACCCATGGCGAAGGTGTTTCGATCGACACAACCGTGACACGAGATTACCGCTTGGAAGTTTTCGAGGATCAATATCGTCTCTTTGAGGGAAACAACAGCCTGCTAGTTGGTACTTTACGAACCTACAGTAGTCCCACGATACCTTACGGATTATCCAACTATATTTTCCTTGGTGACAATACGACCAGCGCGTCGGCTACGATCGTCCAAGGTTCGATTCAATTGCGTTCGGACCTGAGTTCTGTACCTGAGCCTTCTAGCATTCTTCTAACAAGCATGATTTGCCTTGTAGGAATCTTCCGTAGGGTTTACACAAAACGATAAGCTATCCTGATGATTTTTCTTTTGACTTGTATTTTGATTTCTGTTTTGGCTCTCTTGCCCGCAGCGATGTTCATCAAGAATCTGCGGGATTTCCAACCTGCTTGCAATGATCCAGAGATGCTTCAGAGAGCTAGCCAAATTCCCCTGAGCGTTTTGATACCTGCCCGAAATGAAGAATTGAGTATTGCAGCGGCCCTTGAGGCTCTCGTTGCAAGCACCCATCGGGAATTCGAGATCTTGGTTCTCGACGATGCATCGGAGGACAATACCATATCGATTGTCGCTGGGAAATCAGCTCAATTCCCATTGATTCAGTTGCATCGCTCGGCAGGATTGGCAGAAGGTTGGAATGGTAAACAGAATGCGTGTTGGCAACTGGCACAATTGGCAAAGTACGACCGACTGCTATTCCTCGATGCCGATGTCCGTTTATCTAAAGATGCATTAACGCGGATCGTGGCTGAGCAAGAGTTACGCCAAGCCCCATTGGTTAGTGGGTTTCCTCTTCAAGAGACAGGTACGATCGCCGAGAAGATGCTCATTCCCATGATGCACTACATTCTACTTGGTTTTTTGCCGATCGATCGGATGCGTCATTCCACGGAGGTGGGTTTTGCGGCTGGTTGTGGACAACTATTTCTGGCGATGAAACCCCAGTACATGCAAGCGGGCGGTCATCGCGCGATCGCTGCCTCAAGGCACGATGGCATCAAACTACCTCGTGCGTTTCGTCAAGCTGGGTTCAAGACCGATATCTTCGATGCGACCGACGTAGCGAAATGTCGTATGTACACGAGCTTGCGTCAGGTTCAGCAGGGTTTGCTCAAGAATGCCACTGAAGGGATTGCCAATCCCAAGTTGATAGTACCTTTTACGGTGCTATTGCTCGGAGGCTCGGTCGTGCCAGTGTGCCTGCTTGCATGGCAAACGCTCAGTTGCTGGAGAAATGAGGCGTGGTCGGGACTACCTTTGGTCAGCTTGATTCTCCTTGCGCTGGCCACCGTGCTGGGATGGATTCCAAGGTTTTTAGCTCAGAGAACTTTTCGGCAGTCACTTTTAGGTGCTCTGGCTCATCCCGCGAGTGTGCTATGGTTCGTAGTGCTCCAGTGGCGGGCATTGCTCCGGAGTCTGTTACGGATCAAGACTCCTTGGAGGGGAAGACTCTAGTGATCCATCATGGTCTTTCTTAAGAATCGGTCGGTAAGGTTTGGGAAAAAGCGGCCCATGGTCACAAGGGCTTTGCCACCGACGCTTAAAATCATATCGCGTTTCGATCGTATCAATGCCTTGCATGCAAGCTGAGCTACGCGTTGAGGAGACATGCTTCCGAGAGATCGGGTTTTGCTATCGGGATGCGTGTCGAGGAGTGAATCGAAGAACTCCGATCGGGTCGTGCTAGGAGACAGCATCAGTACCTCGATCCCCAAACTTGCCAGCTCAACGCGAATGGATTCAGCCCAACCCCTGAGAGCGAACTTCGCGGCGCAGTATTCGCTTTTGTTGGGCACAGCTCGATGTGCCAGCACTGAACCTATGTTGAGGATCGCGGGCCGATTGCCTGCCTTGAGTAGACCGATGGATATTCGGGTTAGCTCCACGGGTGCAAAAAAATCAATTTCCATGACCCTTCGCAAACGATCCTCGCCGGCTTGCTCAAAAGGCCCGATGGCTCCGGCACCCGCGTTGTTGATAAGCGCATCCAAGGCTCCCCAATGATCGAGGCACCAATTGGCCAACTGTTGTCGATGCGTACTGGATGTTAAATCACCATCTAAAACATGCAGCTTACCGGGGTGATGACGCGTTTGCTCGATGAGTTGCTCCAAACGGTCTAACCGCCGAGCCGTAGCTAAAACGCACGCACCGCCGAGAGTGAGTTCTTTTGCCAGGGAGAAACCGATACCACTGGAGGCTCCCGTGAGCAAAACTCGCATACCGCTGAGTTTTCGTCTTGCCACACCCGATCCTCTATCAAAAAACTATCCCACCTTGGGCATCGCCACGACATCCGCAATGTCTTGGATCGATTCGGCTGGGACGAAGGTTGCATTGTTGGGCAACCCTTGCTTGATCGGTTCTGGCAAGGAGCCTGAAAGTACCCGCATATCGACCCCATGCCCAGCGAGCTTACCAGCACAACCGATACTCATCCGGCAATGCACGATGCAAAGTTCGTCCTGATAGTGTTTCGATAGAACTTCCGCATGCGTCGCAAGCCAAGCGATCGTCTTTCCATCACTGACCGAGAGTCGAAGTTCCAATTCGACAAAGCTTGCCGTCAAAGAGTCGCTCACGGCCATCGCCAATTTTTGCAGCCCTAAACCGCTTCGGGCCGAGATCGAAATCGCGTTGGGATAGCGCTCTTGGACAAGCGAAATTCGATCTTCAGCACCTTGGCAATCGGCTTTGTTGAGCACTAACAGAGTGTCCTTCTCTTGGATCCCGAGTTCCTTAAGAACTTTATAAACCGAGGAGATCTGTTGAAAGACCGAAGGGTTGCTCGCATCGGCAACATGCATCAGCAAATCGGCTTGACGCGCCTCTTCGAGAGTCGCTCGGAAACTTGCGATCAAGTGGTGAGGCAGATCACGGATAAACCCGACGGTGTCGCTAAGTAAAATTGGACCCCATCCAGGTAGCATCCAACGGCGCGTCCGAGTGTCGAGGGTTGCAAAGAGTTTGTCAGCAGCCTCGACCCCAGCTCCTGTGAGCATATTCATCAGCGTGCTTTTGCCTGCGTTGGTATATCCGACGAGCGAAACGCAGAACGTGCCATCGCGCGACGCGACCTCGCGAGCCTTACGCTTCTCGACTTTCGATAAGTCGGTCTTAAGATCGTGGATCCGTTTTTCAGCCAAGCGACGATCGACCTCGAGCTGTTTCTCCCCAGGCCCTCGCATCCCAACACCCATGGTCTGACGCGACAAGTGCGTCCACATACGCTTGAGCCTAGGAAGGGAGTACTCAAGCTGCGCAAGCTCGACTGCTAAGCGAGCTTCATGTGTCCTTGCGTTGGTCGCAAAGATATCGAGGATCAGCTCGGATCGGTCGATGACTTTTGTGCTGAGGGCTTTTTCGAGATTCCGAGTTTGCGCCGGAGTTAGATCGTTATCAAAAAGGACTACATCGGCGTGGATATGTTCGACGAAACTTGCCAGTTCCTCGACCTTACCTTTTCCCAAATAGGTCGATTGGTCAGGGTGCTCGCGTTTCTGAAAGATGGTTCCACAAACGTCGATTCCCGCCGTTTGGGCTAGTCCTTTAAGTTCGTCAAACGGATCGTCTGATACAAAGTCGTTTGGCAGAATCAATCGAGCCAGGATACCTTTTTCACTGGCGAGGCTTTGGGATCGGTCGTGCGTGCGCACTAGTTGTGGAAACTCCTGAATTTGATTTTGTTGAATTCTTGATTCGCCAGCGATCGGATCGCGAAAAACGACGCCCGCACTGCAAGATTATACTCCGATAGCACCAACCCAGGCGCTACCGGATCAGATAGACGTCAGATTGCCAGGTTGCGTTCGCCGAAAAAACCTCTCCCTGCGTCAAAAAGGCCGTTTCGGTCCGAAAACATCTCGAAAAAGATCGCATCAACGCAAGCCACGCTCTAATTAGCGATCAGCCGCAAACGAGCAAGGGGGTAAAAAGCACCCGTATTTATCCCTTCATGGGTGCTCTGTCCCCCTCGATTTATCGATCCTATAGACGATGGGGACAAATGGTTTTTCCGTTAGGGTTTTCCCAGGTCTGCAGGATCCAAGGCTGTAAGAAATCCTGATGAAAATGTCGTTTAAATTTGCTTGACTTTGCACTCTGGCTACTAATAATCCGATACAAAGACACCGCGACTGCCTCCCCAGAGGCATATAACAGACCTGGATTGATGACGAGGTAAATTCCAATATGAGCAACCTTTGCAAGAACGTTTTTGAAGCCATTCTCAAGTACGGGCACGACGAGGATTTTGATCCAATCGCCGACGCAAAGTTTCTTCCAACAGATGCTCCTGCAGGTTCGCAGGAGAAGATCGATGTTCTTCGACGACGCGTCGAACTGGGCCAACCACTTTGGCACAACGATGACCGCGTCGATTACAGCGGACTGACCGGCGCCATCCGCCCACGTGAGTAGTCCAAACTTGGCTTTCAAAGCCAGTCGAGAATTCTAAAGTCGTCTTAGACCGGTGCCTTCACAAGTACCGGTCTTTTTTTATCCATAGACGGTTCGTTCCGCCATCCAAGCGAGGCCCCCAATTGAATTCTCAGACGAACCTAGGTACCGAACTTTTCTTAGTTGAGGGAGAGTCGGCTGCTACGGCCGTTCATCGAGTTTGCAATCCAGAGTTTCAAGCGGTTCTGGCGATGCAAGGAAAGCCGATGAATGCTTGGAAGGCCTCGGAGTCTAAAGTCATAAACAATGCATTGTTTCAAGAGCTTATCAAGGCCATTGACGCGGGTTTCTCGGATCGATTCGAACTGAGCCAATGCCGATTCGATAAGATCATCTTGCTGTTTGATCCTGATGCCGATGGAATCCATGGATGTTCGCTAATGCTTTGGTTCTTCTACCGTTGGATGCCAGGGTTGCTCGATGCAAGCCGCCTGTTTGTCGCAAGTCCACCGATCTGTGAGTTGTTTGATCCTGTTGAAAAAAAGAGATGCTATCCAAGGCATCCAAAAGATCGCGAGAATATTCTCTTGGAATGGAAATCCAATCGATCCCAGGAAGCCAACGATAGGATTGAGAATCGCCCTTTCCGAGGGCTTGCAAGCCTGGGTCATGAACTCTTGTCAACAAGCTGTGTGAATCCTCAAACTAGGCTTCTGCGCAAACTGACAGTTCAAGACGCCCAAGCCTCATTGAGGGTATTTGGATATGACGATCGATCCAAAACGATCTAATTTGGAGGAATCAGGCCAGGCGAGTCAAAAACCCAAGGATCTTTTGGGATTTTTTCCCACCAATAGGGAGACTCCTTAGCGATCGAAAGCAGATCCGATGCGCTCAGAGGGGCATCGCTGTTTGTCAGGCTCAGAGACTGCGCAATCGAGCCTAGGATCTGCTGGGGCTTAAAGCCCTTAGCGCGAAACTCTGCAAGCCTAGTGTCTCCGTGGCGCTTCGCGAGCCTTTTTCCATCGGGTCCCACAACCAGTGGGACATGCATCCAACTCGGGCTTGGCCAATTCATGGCCGAATAGATCGCGAGTTGGCGGTAGGTGCTATAGACCAGATCGTCACCTCGCAGAACCAGCGTGATCCCTTGTGCATGGTCGTCTACCGTCACTGCGAGTTGATAAGCGGCAGGCCCGTAGTTGCGAGCGATGATAAAATCCCCTAGGAGTCTTTTTGCATCGAGGGATTGAGGTCCAAGTAACTCGTCATGCCAAGTCATTAAACTTTGAGGCATACGGAATCGCCAAGCGTAACGCAGTCCTTGGGCATCAAGTCTCTCGGAGTCTTGTGCCGATCGATCGGTGCATTGGCCCGAATAGACTACGCCATCGAGATAGGATTCGTGCGGTGCAGACGAGCAAGCTTCGATTTGCGAGCGGCTACAAGTACATGGATAAACCTGTTGCTTTTGCTTGAGCGCGTCGAGAACTTCTTGGTAGTCGCTATTGCGCAAGGATTGCAGTGGTGCGGTTGCATCCCAATCGATCCCAAGCCACTTGAGGTCATCGATGGCTTGCTGGTTTGCCCAAGACTTGGTGCGAGGCGTATCGAGATCCTCGATTCTCAGGAGGAGTTCACCTTCCTGGCAGCGCGTGTAGAGCCAGCATATCACGAACGTTCTGGCGTTACCAAGGTGTTGCGCTCCGGTTGGAGAAGGTGCAAGTCTACTTCGCAGAATCCTTCCTGAAGCAACACTGGCAATCACTGCTCGTCGTCATCCTTATTCATCTTTGGCATGAGTTGCCGGTCATGTTCGATCGGGCCAAGTGGAGCAGCTTTTGGATGCATCAAAACCAATGTGGCAGAGCGTGTCTGAGCGGTCGTCGGTGCGATCTGGAGTTTTGAAAGGGGAGATTCGGTCCAACCCATTGCGATCCATTCGCCGTACTGAATCGGATAGCCCTTGAAGATAAGCTTAAGGTTTTGCTCCAAAGCGAACGTATCAAGGTCTTGGCCAATTTTTCCTTCGGTCGGAAGTCGGATATCCCAGTTGAGATCGGACTCGATGGGTTTATCGAAGGTTCCTTTTTTTTGTTCACCGGGTTCGAGTGTTCCGACGACGGCTCGCAATTTTGCTCCTGTGTCATCGGATCCTTCGAGAATGACATCCCGGATGACGGCTTGGCTGTCGTTGGTGACTTGGAAGCTCTTGGCGTCTTGATCGATTGTCCAGGAGATTGCACCCGTCAGCGAAACGACTTCTTCGGATTGAACCAATCCGATGGTATTCGAAAGGACTGGAAAGGACTGAAAGCCTGTTCCTTTTTCGTCGGCGATTTTATAAGGGAGCAGGCCTCCTGCTGACAAAAGGCTACGTTGTCGTGGCTGGGGCATTGGGCAGACGATTCCCTCTCCCTCGGGATAAACGATTTTGTAGTTGGTCGTCAGCGAGCTATACAGGGCATGGTGTGAGGACAGGAGGCCCCGGGGGTAGCGATTGTGAAGCTCGATGAACTGCAAGGAGGTTTGGCTGCGGGAGAATCCAACGTCGAGTTGAACTGCTCTTGCGATGACAAAGACGCCGGCGATTGCAATAAACGGGGCGGCCAGCCAAGCCAATTCGACCTTGCCTAGGAGTCGAAAGACCAACCAATTCATCGGCACTAGAACGATCAGATATCCGAGCAACCACTTGAGGATGGTGTTGAGGTTTGGGACGTTGATGCCAGATAGTTTTTTAAGGTAATTGCTCGATGTGTTGGTGACCAAGGATTCCGAGTTCCAGGCCCCATAGCTTGAGACCTTGCTCGATGGATTAGCCATGCTTTCCTTCGGGGCTGACGATGAGCTACCTACTAAATCTCTGGCCCATAAACGAAGCCTTGTCGTGAGCTTAGGATCGGTTTCACGACCCGAGCTTGATTCATCATAGACCAGTTGGAATTCAGGTTCGATGTTCACACGCCTAGCGGGTTTTCGGAGGATTGCATTCTGGATCAGGGCCGAATAGCTGGGCCAATTGACCAAGGCTGTATGGTTCATCGGAAAGCTTGTCATAACTATCCGCCCTTGTCCCACGAGTCGTTCTGCGACCAATCCTTCTAGATCGGTAATCCAGCTGCTATCCTCGGCCAGTTGGCCTTGAAGGATTGAGATCGACTCGCTGGGCTTGAATGCAATAGCATCCTTGGAAGGTGTTTTCGCATACCGTATACGCCACTTATTTATATCGTTGAGTTGATCGATTTGATCTTGCGATAAAAGTGTCGAAGAAGTCTGCTGGATCGGTGCGTAGGTTTTAAGAATGGACGACTCGATGCCTGCGATCGCGTCTGGGCCATTGATGATGATGGTGCCCCCAAAATAAAGCCAATCGAGGATCGCTTTTTGGTGATCCTCAGGGAGAGTGTTCAACGACACATCGTTGATTACCATGTGCGAAATGCTCGTCATGGTCATGAGTTGATTTGGGATCGATTGACCCAAGTCCTCTTCTGCGATATCGATAACACGATGGGGTGCGATTCGACTGCTTTCATCATTTATTGCTTGAGGCCAAACGATGCAATCGAGTCCACGCCAGAAGATATGTTGTGGGGTGTTTCGGCTCAGTACGAGCATGTCGTATTGATAGTCTTTAAGAGGCCGAAGCAAAAACTCCTCGTCAATCACCGGAGCTCCCAACTCTCTTTGGGAATAACGCATGAAGATCGACAGCTTATTGCTCTTGCCCGTGGTGTTTGTCGGTTCCATAGACTCGAAAGGCCAATCGGTTTGTAAAAGCCTCAATTCGATGGTCTTTTCTTGACCTTTGGCTAGTGAGATATCTCGGTTGAACTGAAGGGGAATCCCGAGATTGCGGACCGTCGTCGGATTAGAATTTCCGTCGATTTGGTAGAGAGTCGCCGTGAGCGATTCATCGTTTTGGTTCGCTTTGAGCTTCTGCCTGGTTTGGTACCAGTGTCCTGGTTTGACCGAGTTGCCGACGATCTCTTTGGAGTAAGGAAGCGTTCGGAGTTCATCTGAGACGAGTCGAGATTTCTTTTTCTCAGGAGCTTGCTGAGTTTGGTTGTTTTTCGAGCATCCTCGACAACCGCTTACCAAGACCAACAGCAGCAAGAGCCAAGTGAGTTTGGGAAACGACTGCATGAAAAGATGCATGATGAACGTGCTCCGGTAGATCGCTTAATTCCCGAACATGCAGCCTCGTGCGCATTGAGATCGACCGCAGGTTCCAGAGTCGGACTCAGCAGGCCTGGGGCTTGATCCAATCACTGGGGATCCAATAACGCTCAAGAGTTTCTCAAGTCGCTTTGAACCGCACTGTGGACACTCCGGCTTGGTATCAAGGTCCTTGACTAAGAGCTCCGATTCTCGATTGCATTCTTTACATTGATATTCGTACAGAGGCATAAGGAAGATCCTTTGAGCAAAGAGCAGTAATCAGCCGATCCACCACATTGCAAAGGCCAATGCCACGGCGATTGCACCTAAGAACGTCAACGTCCAGAGTCCCGAGGAAACGGCTTGTTTGAGTATCAGATCCATTCGTTCATGACGCGTGGCTGCCATGACCAAGCTCACGGCAACAAGAACTGGAATCGACCACAATAGGTAGACCAAGGAAATAGCCATGATGTAAAAACTCCTGGTCGAATGCTAGTTGCGATTGCTGGGCCTTGCCCCTGTCGCAGTTAAAACAGCTTCCAAATCGACCCTGCGGGCATCCCCCCACAATCCTTCCAGGTCATAGTACTGACGATGCTCTTGGTCGAACAGATGAACGATGATTCCACCGTAGTCGATCGCAATCCATTGGCTCTCGTCATAACCAGACATCGTGATGCGTGTCTCGCCCCGTTGTTTCAATTCTCGGTCGATCTCTTCGGCAATCGCGTGAAGCTGTCGACGCGATGTTCCAGTGACGATTAAAAAGCAATCGAAGATACTGGTCTGTTGGGATAAGTCCAAAAGCACAATGTCCTGGCCCTTGTTCTCGGCAGCAATGCGCGCAGCGACCTTAGCCGATTCAATGCTGTCGGCAACTGTTTGTGCGTTGTTGGCTAATGTGGTTGGATCGGAGTTGACGGTGCTCATGCGCAAGTGGGCTATCTGTAAGTGCGGGCGAAGGTTGAAGAATCAGCGTAACGTATTCTAAGCCCAATTGCTTGGATTGTCACGACTTAAGTTTGCGTTGCCTCTCAAGGAATGCATCGTAGTCGTCTCGGGTGTCGATACCACGAACCGCATGCGATACGATACCGACAGCAATGGGGTAGCCGGCCTGCAAAAAACGCAATTGTTCAAGCTTTTCGATCCGTTCGAGTGGACTCTCAGGAAGCTTATCCAAAGCCAGCAAAAACTCGCGCCTATAGGCATAGATTCCCAGGTGCTGCAAATAAGCATCCGAAAGATTCGAGTCGTCGCGCGGATAAGGGATCACCGAGCGACTGAAGTACAAAGCCATTCCGTCATGGGATCGCACGACCTTGACACACGAAGGATCTTCGATGTCTTTGCGGCTATGAAGCCGTGTAGCAAGGGTCGCGATCATCGCCTTAGGTTCCCTCGCAAGGATCTCAATGAGCTTATCGATCGATTCCCCTGAGATCTCAGGTTCATCGCCTTGGACATTCACAAAAATGTCCACCTCAGGACGGTTTCGAGCGACCTCGGCAACACGATCTGTACCACTTGCAGCAAGAGGATCGGTCATGACCCAATCGGCGCGGATCTGCTGTGCGACTTGAGCCAACCTCTGGTGGTCGACGGCTAAAGTAACACCTTGGGCCAAGCGGCTCTTGCTGGCGGCATCAAAGGTGTGAGCGATCAAGGGTTGGCCAGACTCACAGAGGAGCAGTTTCTCGGGGAGTCGTGTCGACGCCAACCTCGCTGGAATCACAATCCTTGCGCGAATGCCTTCAAGGTGTTTGTCCGAGAGGTTGTTTGGAAACTCGCTTGAAAAGTTACTCTGCATCGACCCTCCTCCAGAAATCTTGAGGGCAGGTGGTTGCAGACTGTAAGAGGCTCCGGTGGGAGTTGAACCCACGCATGGCGGATTTGCAATCCGCTGCCTTAGCCACTTGGCTACGGAGCCTGTTGAGGTTTAGCGTTGTAGTGAAATTCATGACTTTGGTCAACACGAATCCGATAATCAAACAAGGACTGCTTCAAGGCAAGATTGCAAGCGTCAGCAAACGCCGGTAAACACCAGTGAACAACCAGCAAACAGCGTACCATTTTTTTCTTTTTTGGAAAACAACCCTGCCCGATCGTAGGGCTCAGGGGTAAAATTTGTACGAATCGGTCGCTCGGACGCTCCCGATGCACCTTCCACTTTCCCTGACACCTTCCATGCGACTTACGTTCGGACTCGAAGCTCGACAGATCCAAACCCAAAAACTGGCTCCTCGAATGATCCAGTCAATGGAGATCCTCCAGCTGCCGATCCAAGCCCTCCAAGAGCGGATCGAGCAGGAGATGGAAGAAAATCCGATGCTTGAAGTGGCAGAGCTGGACGAAAATCTTCCCGATGAAGATCTTGAATCGGATGACTCGGCCAAATCTTCAAAAACCGAAGACGAGCGAGAACTTGTCGTACGTGAAGACTCCTCGAACGCCGAAGACTTCGAGCGCCTCGAAAATATGGGCAATGACATGCCCGATACCTTCGATGACTTTCGCCGTTCCTCTAGCCGTATCCAAGAGGACGGTGACCGCCAGCACGATCTGATGGCAAATGCGATGGAGCGACCCGAGTCGCTCAACGACTTTCTTCTCCATCAACTGGCCGAACTGGATATCGATGACGACATCGAAAAGATCGCCGAGCGAATCATCTCCTGCCTGGATGCCCGTGACGGAGGCTATTTCCATTCCTCGCTGATCGATATGCTCCCGCCGGATCACAAGCCTGAGGACATTGTCAAAGCCCAAGAGGCCCTTCGGGTTGTACAAAACCTGGAACCTTCGGGCATCGCGGCAAGATCACTCAAGGAATGCCTGCTGAATCAACTGATCGATGATGCAGAGATGGTCGATAAACTTCGACTCATCATCAACAACCACTTGGATGATCTTGCAGAGAATCGCATGCTCGTGATCCAAAAGAAAACCGGCTATTCGATCGACACGATCCAAAAAGTGCGTGAGGAACTCCACAAGCTAAACCCAAAACCGGGTGCTTCGTTCATGGAGTCCTTCGTGCCACTGGTGACCCCAGATGTGATCGTCGAGCAGCAAGACGATCAGCAGTACGTCGTTCGCCTCGTCGACGAGTACATTCCAACACTCAGGATCAGCGAATACTACCGACGAAGGCTCATGGATCCCAAAGCCACCGACGAAGAAAAGGAGTTCATCAAGAGAAAAGTGGGTAGCGCCCAGTGGCTCATCGAGTCGATCCAACAGCGACAACGCACCCTCTTTCGTGTCGCTAGTTCGATCGTCAAACATCAGCAGCGTTTTCTAGACGAAGGCCCCGAGGCCATCGTCCCACTAAAGATGCAACAGGTCGCTGACGAAGTCGGTGTGCACGTCACGACGATCTCCCGGGCAGTCGATGACAAATGGATTCAAACCCCCCGAGGCATATTCCCACTGAGGCGATTCTTCGTATTTGGTACTCAAACCGCCGATGGAGAAGATGTCGCTTACGAAACCATCCGACTGAAACTCCAAGAGATCATCGATAAAGAGGACAAGACCCGTCCTTGTAGCGACGATGAACTCATGGAAGAACTTCAAAAGCAAGGGCTAGGAGTCGCCAGGAGAACGATCACCAAGTACCGTAAAAAAATGGGCATTCCAAGCTCGCGACAACGCCGAGACTGGACGAAATAACCTCCCCCTTTGAACCGGCTTAGTAAAGCCAACCCTCTCGGCTCATCGCTGCAAAATCCTCCTCCTGCGACTCCCAATCCTTAGCAATCTCCTGCCAACTGGCACCTTGCTCAATGGCCAATCGCTCTTGGCTCGAACCAAATAATAGATCGATCGCAATCGGATCTGATACAAACTCATAGGTCTCGGTCCGCCAAGCAAATCGGCTAGGATCTTGGTTTCGCATGGCAATCAAAAGCGCAACTGAAGTTCTCACCGGAGTGAATCGCTTACGATCTACCACATGGATTTGGACTCCACTGCAATCCACCCCAGCATGCTTCTGAAAAGTTGGACGAAACCATACCGGACGAAACACCACTCCGGGTAAATCCATCGCCTGCATCGCACGTGCGAGTTTCATCGCATCGATCCAAGGTGCACCACAAATCTCAAAAGGTCTTGTTGTCCCACGACCTTCACTCAGGTTGGTTCCCTCGAGCAAGCATTGGCCAGGGTAAACAATCGCTGTATCGAGTGTTGGCATGTTTGGAGAAGGCATCACCCAAGGCAACTCGCAGTCGTCAAAATACATCCTCCTTGACCATCCCTGGCAAGGGATCACTCGAAGCTCACCGATCTGCTTGCCTTGGTGTCTTTGCAGCAAATCTCGGTAGTACAATGTCGCCAGTTCGCCGATCGTCAATCCATGCCGTACGGCGATAGGATGAACTCCAACAAAACTCTCGTAGTTGGCATGGACCACCGGACCTTCGACTTGCAAGCCTCCAATCGGATTGGGGCGATCCAAGACGATTACGCTCAAACCCAACGGTAGAGCTACCTCCAGGCAGTACTTCATCGTCGCTTGGAAGGTGTAGTACCGACTCCCAACATCCTGCAAATCGATGATCAGATAGTCCAAACCATCGAGTTGATTTGGGGTTGGTTTCAGGCTTTCGAAAGTTTTTCCGTACAAGCTAACGACTCGGGTTTGGATCTGTTTCTCCAATCCAAGGGCTTCGTCGTCACCAACACCAATTAAATCTTGGGCCTGACCATGGAGTCCATGCTCGGGCCCAAAAATGCTCATGAGCCGAACTCCAGGGATCGAACCGATGGCCTCGATGCTACTTCGTAGAGATCGATCGACCGCCGCAGCATGCGTCACCAAACCGATCCGCTTACCATGGAGCAACTGTCTTTCGGTGGCGAGCAGGACATCCAGACCACTTCGATGCATTCCTAAACTCCCTTAGTGTTTTCCTGATCAATCCAACGGCGAATCGAGGTATAGCGATTCGGGATACTCGACACGCATCAAGCACAAACCTCGAGCGGGTGCTGTTTGACTCTCCGAATCTCGCTCTTTGGCATCAAGCAAACCATCGAGCCAAATCGGGCCGAAGCGTCCTTTACCGATCTCGACCAAGGCTCCAGTGATGTTTCGTACCATGTTGTAAAGAAACCCGTCGGCTTGGATTTCGATGAGAATCTCTCTGCCCGCAAGGGCCTGAGCCACCTGCACCGATAGTTGATGGACCGTCCGTACCGATGTCTTGCGCGTCGAGCCAAGAGTTTCGAATGACTTGAAGTCGTGCGTGCCGATCAATCTTTTTGCGCCAAGCTGCATCGCTGGCACATCGAGCTCGCGTGGAATCCACCAGTGATGCAGATATCCCAGAGGATCCGGTACGCTCGAGTTGCGAATCGTGTAGCGATACGTCTTGGAGATTGCATTGCGAATCGGATCGAATCGAGCGACCACTTCCCGGCACTCCAAAGCGGCGATATCCCTCGGTAGATGTTGATTGATAGCGCGCACAAGCTTTTCAGCCGAGTGCTTCCATGCCGTGGTGCCAAAAGCGGCGACTTGCCCGCGCGCATGGACCCCTGCGTCGGTCCGACCACTCCCCTGGATCGAAACCGGTTGTCCTAGAACCCGAGCAAGACTCTCTGAGAAAACCTGCTGGATCGCAAGTCCATTGGGTTGAATCTGCCAACCGGCATACCGGGAACCATCATAAGCGATCGTTAACGCAAAACAGCGCCAATGGGGATCATCGGTTAGCATCGCTGCGTACTCGGATGGATCGGATCGAAAACTCTGGGAGCTTGTCTTGAAAGCCTCTTAAGATCTGAGACTTCATGTAATCCAGTTCGGTCGCTACGACTTTATTGGCCGCCACGACCGTCAATTGTCCTCGCTCGATTTTTCCAATCGTCGAATGCTTCGCAAGATGATCTCCGACGATTTCAGCCCAAGCCTTACGCAATTGATCGGCCGATTGAATCGAAGAGTATCCCCGCTGCTGGATGACTTTTCGAACCACCGAGGAAATCTTGGAAGCCTGGAACCTCGATCCACGTTTCTCCGGGATCTGATTCAGATAATAGGCTTCCTCGTTATCATCCATACCGGATCATCCATTCCGCGTTACTTGCTCGGTCCCCGATGATTATTTCTTAGGCTTTTTCTTTGGCGCAGTCTTCTTCACGGTTGTCTTTACCGTTGTTTTTTTAGCTGTCGTCTTCTTTGCGGTTGAAGTTTTTACAGCAGCCTTCTTTGCAGCAGCCTTCTTTGGCGAAGACTTTTTGGTCGCAGTTTTTGTGGAAGCCTTCTTCGCCGATTTTCCGCTACCGAAGATATTGGCCCAGCCCTCAGCGTACTTCTCATTGGTTCCAACGCGCGTAATGGTCACCTGAATCTCCTCATCGTAATTTTAAGAACAAAGAATCCGTAAGCGTCATTAGTCTAGCGAGTCATCAAGCTTTTTTCGAGACCAATGCAAGTCAGTTGCAGCGTTACTCAGATCCACCTTGGAGTTTGCTATCGGCTGACGGACTGCTAGGTGCCTGCGAAGCCAAATTGGCCATCTGCTGAATCACACTCGGAAGAAAAACAACACCCGAGTAATGATCGGCTGGGAGCTCGATGTGGTGGCCTTCGGGAAGTTTCGCTGCAAGAGCGTATTTCTTGGAACTCACCGGTGGGACGACCGTATCGTTCGACCCCGAATAGAGCCAGGTCTTATCGGCTGCCACACGATGGGCCAATCTCAATGGCTCGATCGAGTAGAGTGCCTCTTTGGCTTGATCCATGCTGATGCCACTTTTGGCTAGCTCTTTGCGAGTTTTTTCCGCATCTCGGTCGCCATTGGCCAGCACTCCATACAAATCACCACCGGCCAAAAGAATCATCGATCGGTGGTAGGCCGGATCGAGGCCGGTCGTTGTCGCGACGACAAAACCGCCAAGGCTCGTCCCTTGGATCGAAACTCTCTGCGCATCGATCTGGGGCAAGACTCTCACGGCATCGTAAGCTCGTCGGGCATCCGTGATACCTTGTTTTAACCCCGCAATGAGGGCCTCCCCCTCACTCTTGGTGCTGGCAGGGTTGCGACGCATGCCGTAGGTCGGAAGTTGCATCATCAGTGCATGCACGCCTTGATTACTGAGGCCTCGAGCAATCATCTTGCCGACGGTCATTCCCCTTCCAGATTCGTGAACCACAACAATCGCAGGAGCATGATCGAGCTTCTGGCCCTTCTTTGTGGCTTGATACCATTCCATGGCCACCAAGTCGTTGACCGGATCTCCGCTGGGAACCGGTGATGGAAATCGAACGATTCGATCGATCCCGCTTTTGCGCTGTTTATCGTCTGCATCCTCGATGCGTACCTCGAAGGTGCCCTTTTCCCAGCCCAAGCCACTCAGGCAGGCTTTGGCATCGTCGGAAGTTTCCTTCGATATCTCCAAGGCAACTGTGTCGGTAGCCTCGAATGCTTTTTTATCCACCGAGACCGATGGCTTGGACTTGCCCGCAGCATCCCTTTGCGACTTGATCTCTTCGAGCAGTGCTCCAAGGTCGAACTTGGCGTACGGCATTTCGGCAGCAGGCTTCGAATGGCTGGCATTGGCTACATAAAGCAGCCCATCTTCGGGAACGAAAAGTACATTATGAAGGTTTGAATCCATGGCTACCGGGCGGCACATAAGCTCCGTAGCAACGGCAGTGTCGATCTTGCCATACTGATCCTTGACCCGCTTCTTGAGCTCGGTGAGTCGCGAACCTGCCGAGAGAACCACCGCGTTGGGGATCCCATCGCCGAGCAGTTCGTGCGCTTGGCCAGGTGCTACGAAGTCGATTTTCTCTGGTGTCGCAGCCACGCCGACAGCTGATTTTTCTTGGCCATCGGCAAATACGTAGTAGTACTCGCAAGTCCTAGGGCTCTTTTGCCACAAGTCTTTGACCTCTTCGAGCGAATCGCATTCCTCCATCGCTCGGCGCATCAGTGTGGCCATCGGCACACCGTTCCACTGACCTTCCCCTCGACCACCCATTTCTCCAAGCGAAATTTTTTCTGCGTTCATGCCGCTGACCGAGCCAATGAAACCTGCATAGCCGACGTTGGCAAAAGGAATGTGACCATCGGGAGCGACGATGAATGTCGTTGCCGCGTCCTGCAATCCAATCGCGGTCATGTAATCGAGCACTCGACCGTGGTAGAGCTTTCCTCCCACGGTCGCATCGCCAAAGACCGCAAAGCCTGAGCAGTGGAACAGTTCGGGGAAAACGTTCAAGGTTTCAATCAGCTGCTGATCTAAGCCGAGCGACTTGGCCATCGCCCGGGTTTCGACCAAGTGACGCTCGGGGATATGGGGCTTGAGCTGCGCATAAGCCAGATCGAGATCTTGGCGAAACCAACGACCATTGGCAATCGTCTGAGCAAACCCAAATCCATACAAAACCGAGTCGATGCACCGCTGGGCCTCGGCCTTGAGCAGTTGACCGTGCGCCTTACCGATCTGTTCGGGAGTGCCGTACAAGAGTGCCACACGCTGGCCGTCGATCCAACGCAATTCACCGTTTTCAACCTTGCGAGCTTTTTGAGTCGGTTCGGTCAATCGATTCGAGGGAGCCAGGACTTCGCTAGCCCTTCGCAAACCTCGTGCGATGGTTGTTTCGATTTCCATACGCGAGATCTGCTGGGCATCGTAATCGCCCCAGTGCGTTGACAACCAGGCTTGCGGCGACTGCCCTTCCGCGCGAGGAAAGAGCACCCCATGCTCTTTACTGAGCTTGAGCGTCGCTTGAATCTCGTTAGCCGATACCGCGACGCTCGACTCATCACCGCTAGTCATGCGGACTCGAACATCGTCCGAGACGATCCACTCTTTAGAGTCGGACGAGGGTTTTGCTTGATTGGAACTCAGGACCAGATCGGCCAGAGCGTTTCCATCGAGGTATTTGATGAGTTCAAAAGGTGCCGCGATCTGCGTGGTTCCTTTGATGGTACGTTTGAGGAATTCTTTGCTGTCGAGGTTGTCCTCTGCATCGACATCACCTTGCCCCCAAAACACCTTGCGATGTTTGGGTAGAACCACAGCGGTCAAATCGGCGGTTCGAACCAAGGTGATCGCATACTGCGGATGGTTTAGGACGAGTTCAAAATGGGCATCTGAATGCCGCACGAGCTTCATATCGATCTGCTGGACTTTATTGTCAATCGGAACCGACCCACTGCCGCTTAGAGTGAACTGCTCGGTGCGCAATTGAAGAGCCGCCAGCCAGGGATCGAGTTGGGATCCGAGCTGCGTTGCGGGAGTGTTAACGGATTTGTCTTGGGCAAACAGGATGCAAGATCCTGTGGTTGTTCCCCAACAGATGATCGAAGCAAGTGCGAGACGTTTCAGGGCGGCCATAGAAAGCAGACTCCGGGAAAGGAAAGCCGGTCAAAAGTCGAACAATCGGGTTCCAATTTAATGGTTGCTTAAAAGGCCCCGCAACACAAGAAGCCCAAGAAACTGCAAAAAAAGGGGAACTAGCCGTCATCGCGAGAGCGATTTTCAAGCGTTTTCCATGAGTGTTTTTGCGCGTCGGATCAGGTCTTCGGCCGATTGCCTATCGGGTGCTTCGGCAATCAAACGCACCAATGGCTCCGTGTTGCTCGAGCGTAAGAGCAACCAGCCATCGGCCCAGTCGAGCCTCACGCCGTCAAGGGTGCTGACCGAATCGGCCTCTAGACCGGTTCGCAACAGCTCGATCGAGGCGTCGAGTCTCTCTTTGCTCAAGGTCATTTTGTCTTTGATCATTGCCATACGAGGTAGCGATTCGACCAACTGCGAAATCGATTTTCCAGTGGCCACCATCAGATCCAAGACTTGAGCCATGCCGACGAAGCTATCGCGGACGAGAACAACGCGGGGATCGATCGGTCCACCGCTCCCCTCACCACCGTAGAGAGCGTGGTGTTCAAGCATGCAATCGACGACATTGGCTTCACCAACCTTCGATCGAAAGAACGGAACCTGGTGCTTGTTTGCTAAATACTCGGTCATCGAACTCGATGCGCAGTTGGTGACCAAAGGTCCGCGTCGGAGCATCAAAGCCCTCATCGCGCATAGAACGGGTGTGTACTCTTCACCGATGTAATTGCCATGCTCATCGAGGATTGCTAACCGATCTGCATCGGGGTCTTGGCAAAAGCCGACGGCAAAACCTCCGCCCAGGACTGTCGAACCGATGGCCGATAGGTTCTCGCTGATGGGTTCAGGAGGATGGCTAAAGCGACCATCGGGTCGATCGCCAATGATTTGAAAGTCGCAACCGAGGGCTTCGAGCAATCGAGCGGCAAGGATCGAGCCAGCACCGTGGTTGCTATCGACCAACACGCGGATTCTTTGTTGAGCGATGGCTCTCGCGTCGACTGTGGCTAGAACACGATCTAAATGGGCTTGATGAGGATCGTCGACTTTGGATCGAGAACCGATCGAGTCAAAAGGAGCCCATGGAGCGATGTGTTGGTCTTGCGAAAGTTTGCGATACGCGATAAGGACGCGGTGGCCGAGACTCGCAGGTAAAACTCTGCCGTCGGGGCCAAAGAGTTTCATTCCGTTGTAAGGGGGTGGATTGTGGCTGGCAGATACCTGGATTGCACCGGCGGCCTGCAGGGTCTGGACTGCCACTCCTAGCGTTGGCGTGGCAACCACGTCCAGGTAGCGGCACTCTCTCCCGCAAGCGACGATTCCAGAGGCGATTGCATCGCAGAGAAATGGACCACTGGTACGGCCATCCCTGGACAAAAGGATCGGTCCGGGTGCCAGCTGGCTACAAAAAGCCCGGGCAAAACGGATGGCCACCTCGGGGGTAAGTTCCTTGCCAATAATTCCGCGAAGACCGCTGACGCTGATAATCGGTTCTGACACTTGGGGGGGGCTCCAGAAAAGTTTCTTTAGAGAAAAAGCAGGGAAAAAACCAAAAAATTTCCCTAATCGGAAAACGCAAGCGGATTCCTTACAGGATGCAAAGTCGTCATCGGGCCCCCAACCCTCCCGGTAGACGTTGCTTGACACCCGAATTTCATCAACTTACCATCGGTTTTGTCTCAAAAATAATAGGACTGCCGAATATTTCCAACTATGCTAGGGAATTCTTGGCTGTCTTGGCGATGATAGCCGAGTTATCCGGCGCAGTTGACTCCCTTTTTACGATTAACCCATCACGGCTGACCTCATGGACTTAATGGGAATGATAGTGTGGTTAGTGGTCGTCCTGACCCTTGGCCTATTTATCTGGATGATGGTCAAGTCCGTCAAAGAATGGGGCGCACTGCACGCGGTCCTGATGAGCTTGCTGTTTATTCAAATCTGGTGCTTGATGTTCTTCACCGCTGGAGTGTCGAGCCGCCGTAACGGCTACATGAAGGCTTACGAAACCCTCAACAAAAAAGTAGCTCAGCGGCAGCGGGAGCTCGACCAAGTCAGTTATGGCGACAAGCTTAATCCGAATCCGGACATGGATAGCTACGTTCCGGTGACCAACGAACTGAATCGATTGAACGTCGAGAGAGGTCGAGTTTGGCGGGGAGCTCGGGTCGCGGGGCTTGCCCAAGGCGAGGCGACTTTGCAATTGGGAATGGTCGCGCCTGTCGTTGACCCCAACCAGCCCGATCCGAACGCACAACCAGGCGCAGCAACACCAGCACCCAACGCTCCGGCGGCACCTGCGACCGAAATCGGTCTTGCTGCACAGACGATCGTCCATGTCTTCGGTGAGTCCGCCGAACCGCGAGGACTTTTGCCGACGATCTATCTCGGTGAGTTTGTCGTCACGGATGCCAACGGTGGGAACATCAAGATCAAACCCACAGGAACATTGACCCCCGAGCAGATCGCAGCCATTGGATCGGGTCAGTTTCAGACATGGTCGATCTACGAACTCATGCCCTTGGACTCTCATGATGCATTTGCAGCCGAGGGTTCCAAGCCTGATGAGAACTCGATTTTCGGCCGGATGGATATAAACGAACTAGCCACCTTGCTCAAGATTGATCCTGCGTTGGCGACTGCCGAACCGACGGGGCTTAGGATTCAAGAAGCGATCAAGGCTAGAGTGCTTCAATCGTATCTCAATGATGGCTCTCGGCCCCCTGAGGGAACTCCACCCGAGCAAGTCTATGTACGCGTTGAGTTCCTGAAGGACTACACGATCGAAGTCGATGCGCAGGAGCAACGCAACGCAACCGAAGGTGGTTTCTATGACCTGAGCGGTCGATCGGTCGATGCAAGACTCAAACGAGGTGAAGAGGGCGCCAAGGTTTCCTTCAAACAAGGAGACCGAATCGTGTTCGATTCGACCACTGCGAATGATCTAGGTAAGCAAGATGTGATCAAGGTAGTCTCACCGGTGTTTGTTCGCCAACTGAACGATTACGAATATGCATTCCGAGAGGTTCGGCGCCAGATCACCGCAGCGTTGCAGGACGCAGTACTGATCCAGCGCGAGTTGGCCGAAATGCAAAAATCCCAAGGCATCGCTGACAACCAGCTACGCCTTGGCCAAGAAGAGCGATCCAAACTCGATAAGGATTTTGCTCAGTACAAGAAAGAACTCGATGTGATCAGTTCCGAAGCATCGAGGCTGCAAGAAGAGTCGCAGACGACCCGATCAGAGATTTCTGCAACCTTCAAGCAAATTCAAGCTCTTCGCGACCAGATCGTGGCTCGCCAGCGAGCCCTCAGCGAGGCGATCAACGCCGTATCGGGAACACCGAATCCTTAAGAATGTCACCCGATTGGCCTCGGGGTGCATTTGCATCGAGCCCCATCGCCTGCTATGCTCGAACCTCCTTGTTAAGCTAGGTTTGAGCCTTTCGGCTCAGCCTCTGCTCCCACCCCATCGTATCTTGCCATAGTTTCTCGCAAGCAACTCCTTGCCAACCTACAGTCGGAGGAAAATCTCATGAACGAAACACCCAAGTCTCCACTCAAGCGCCGAACATTCCTGACTGCAGCGGGAGTCGCCGCAACCGTGGCGACCCAGTTGTCAGCCAAAAGCTATGCTCGTGTCATCGGGGCCAATGATCGACTAGGAGTTGGGCTCATCGGTGGCGGGGTGATTGGCAAGGCCCACATGGGCGTGATCAATAACCTCAAAGAGAAAAACAATCTCCATCCAGTGTGCGTCGCTGACTGCTGGAAGACGCGGGCCGAAGAGGGCAAGGCAACCATCCAGGCTGACCATGCGGAAACCGATTATCGAAAGCTACTCGAACACAAAGACATCGATTACGTCGTCGTAGCGACCCCTGAACACTGGCACTGGACTATGACCATCGATGCGATGGAAGCTGGCAAGGCCGTCTACTGCGAAAAGCCACTAACCCATACGATCCCTGAAGCGCAAGCCGTTGTTAAGAAGCAAAAAGAGACCAAGCGACCGGTTCAAGTCGGCGTGCAAGCGATGTCCGATGACAGCTACATCTCTGCGGGCAAGGCGATCCAAGAGGGGATGATCGGCAAGGTGCTTCAAGCTCAGATCGAATACGTCCGACGCTACAGCAAAGGTGCTGGGCCTTGGCGTGAACCAGACTTGGTCTCTCAGCATAAAGACAAGCCAGCCGACTTGGATTGGAACGCTTGGCTCGGAACCGCACCCAAGATCGATTGGAATCCGAACCATTACTTCGAATGGCGATGCTATTCGGCTTACTCGGGCGGGATCTGCACCGACCTGTTTATCCATCGCATCACCCGGATCATGAAGGCTTGCAATTTGCTCTACCCTCGCCGGGTTGTCGGTATGGGTGGGATTTGGCAGTGGCCAGATGGACGGGATCTGCCAGACAATATCGAGATGATCTGCGAGTATCCTCGCGGCATGACTGTGTACGTTCTTGGTACCATGGGCAACCGCGTTCGAGTCGACCACGTCATCCGCGGTTACGAAGGAACCTTGTTCTTCAACAACGAAGGCTGGGTTGCTAAAGATCCAGATGGCAAGGTGCTTGGTCAACACAAGAAGACCGGTGGTGAGGACCAAAACCTCCACCATACCAATCTTCACAACCACTTAAGAAATGGCGAGCCGCTCAACTGCCCGATCGAATTGGGGCTAGCGGGTGTCGTCGCGGTGAACATGGCAAATGAAAGCTGGCGAACCAATCGCATGATGGGCTGGGATCGTGTCAATGAGAAAATGGTTCCTGCCGATATGCTCAAGGACAGCCATGAGCCTGAGGCGGCCTAGTCCACAGAGACATTGGGTTCACCAATTTTGAGGGTGCGTTTCTTTGGATCCGTGTTAGAATTATCGATCGAAATTGACACGGATCTGAAAGGTTAGATAACGCTCAGGCTATGGCAGAAGACTACTACAGTACGCTCGGTGTGAACCGCACGGCCAGCCAGGATGAGATTGCCAAGGCCTATCGAAGGCTTGCTCGTAAATTCCATCCTGACTTGAACCCCGATGATGAAAAGGCTAAGCGGCAGTTTCAGCAGGTACAAGTCGCCTACGACACGCTAAGCGATGCCGAGAAGCGAAAGCTCTACGATCAGTACGGCGAAGGTTACGAGGCTTATCGAAACGGCCCTTTTGGTGCAGGCCAAGGCGGACCGGCAGGATTTGATTTTCGAGATGCATTCGAAAATTCTGAGGGTTTTCAGTTTTTCGATTTCTTTAAAGGCGCTCGGCCCGGATCGGATCCATCTGGGGAATCCCCTCGTTCTCGCTCAAGAAGCCGCCGATCGAGCTCTTCCCCTCAGTCTGGCTCACGATACTCCGAGGATGCACAAAGCCAAGTTGGAGATATCGCTGCAGAGATCGCTGTTCCGCTTAGGATTATGATCGAAGGTGGTGAGGTTCAGTTCAAGCTCAACCGTGGGGATGGCCGGACTGAGGAGCTTAGCGTCAAGATTCCTGCGGATGTTCCACCCGGCAAGAAAATTCGCCTACGAGGACTAGGTCAACCGACCCGTTCAGGCCAAAAAGGGGATCTGTTCCTCACGATCCAAATGCAGCCCCATCATGCGGTAAAAATCAACGGCAACAACATCGAGTTGAAGTTACCGATCACACTTTCAGAAGCTATCTACGGAGCCAAGATCGATGTCCCGGCACTTCGAGGGGATGTCACGATTCGTATCCCTAGTATGTGCGATAGCGGCAAGCGATTGCGGGTCAAGGGACAGGGAATCAAGGGGCAAGATGGACTCCGAGGCGATTTGATCATCGAGCCACTGATCCAACTCCCCGAGCAAATTCCCGAATCCTTGGAGTCGGTGATCAAGCAATTCGAACAAGGCTACGAGAAAACTCTGCGCGACGGCATTCGTTGGTAAAGGTCAATCCTTTGAATATCCTTCTGGCAAACGATGATGGAATCCATGCTCCGGGGCTAAAAGCCATGCGGATCGCCCTAGAGTCCCTTGGGCGAGTGACCGTTGTGGCACCGGCCACGGAGCAAAGTGGAGTGGGGCACTCGATCACTTACCTATCCCCATTGACCTGTAAGCAGATATTCGATGGAGAGATTTTTCGAGGCTGGGCTGTCGATGGATCACCGGCAGACTGCGTCAAACTCGGGCTTACCGAATTGGCTCCCAAGCCCACCGAGCTTATTGTCAGTGGAATCAATGGCGGACTCAACGCCGGCATCAATGTTCTCTACTCGGGCACCGTGGCGGCGGCGATCGAAGGAGCCTTCTTTCGAATCCCAAGTATCGCTGTTTCGCTCGAAGAGGATCCGCACGCGGATTTCGAGGCTGCAGGCTCGATCGCTGTGCAACTGATTCGAAAAATCATCGACTATCAAGCCTTCGCACCGGAGTTATACAATATCAACATCTCGACGAAGGCCACTCGGGATTATCGGTCCGGTAAGATGCCTAGCATTCATATCGTTCCGATGGGAGTCGAACGTTATGGGGATCAGTACATCAAAAGGCAGGATCCCAAGGGACGCAATTACTATTGGTCGACCAACGATCCACCTCCAAAGCCTACCGAGCACGAGACCGATCTCATGGCCTTAGCCAAGGGAGCCGTGACGGTCACTCCGCTCCAGTTTGATATGACCAAGCGTGCTCAGTTGGAAAACATGCAGCGTTGGAATCTTTCACTCGGTTCCGAGGGAACCTGAGATCTGCGATGATCCAGACATCCCCCTTGGTCCTTGAAAACAAACGGATCGGTCTTCTGGGAAAACTCGGAGCGATGACCCGCAAGGAAGCTTGCCATTGGCTCAAGCACTACCAAGCGACGGTCAGTGAGAAACTCACGGGCGAGTTGGATCTGGTGATCATCGGTGCCGATGAATTGCCCGACGAAGACATCCAAGCGATGCTCAATGAAAAGCTGCGCGAGCGGATTCGTCAGGGAGATACGGTGCTCGTCCATGAGCACGATCTATGGGCCTCGCTTGGACTTGTCGATGACCCTTCGGCCAAGCAGCTCTACACACCGGCAATGGTCGCGAGTCTTATCAAAACTCCGGTTAGTGCAGTGCGTCGTTGGCATCGAATAGGACTCCTGCCGAGCATCAAGGTTGCCCACAAGCTTCCGTATTTTGATTTTGAGCAAGTCCAGTGCGCCAAGCAGATCGCAGCATGGGTCAAGCAGGGAGCCAAAGTCACTGATTTAAAAAAACAGCTTGATGACTTTGGTAGTCGCATCGCCAACCGCAGTTTGATCGACTTGGATATCCGCATCGATGGACGCAGGATATTGCTTTATGACGATGGCAAATTGATTGGTAGCCAGGGTCAATTGCATTTGAATTTCGATGAGCCCAGCGAGGATCAAGGCGCATCAGAAGAACCCAGCATACTGGTGATATCTTCGCATGGTGGACAAGCCTCCTTGCGCGGCCCTCGCGAGATCCAGGATCAGGGGCCATCGACACGCGATGCGATGCTTGCGGCGGCCGAGGAGCTTGAGGATGCTGGACAAATCCAAGAGGCCATCGAGTGGCATCGTGTGATTTTGGCCAAGTATGGACCCAATGCAGAGATTGTATTTGGGTTAGGAGAGTTGCTCTTGAGGGCCGGAGAGGTTTTGGCGGCTCGTGAGCGATTCTACAATGCGATCGAGATCGACGAAGACTTTGTCGAAGCCCGAGCGAGTTTGGGCTGTGTACTTGCAGAGACGGGACAGGTCGATTTAGCGATTGCGGCCTTTGAGGGTGCTTTGGCTAAAGACGATCATTATCCCGATGTGCATTATCATTTAGCAAGATCGCTCGATGAGATTGGAAACACACAGGACGCGACGAAGCATTGGCTGAGGTTTCTGCAGTTATCACCACAAAGTCCATGGGCCGACGAAGCGCTCGAGCGTCTCGGACGAGTCTAAAACGAATCATCACTGGCGCTAGATTGGCTATTGGCAACGGGTCAGAGATTAGAAAAAGCGCTGCAGGCGTTCGAATGTTAGCCGACAAGCGCGAGCGCAATACCGTCAAATCGGGCTATCAATGAAAAAGTCGCATTTCCTAGCATACAGGTGTTCAAAGCCAAGTAATGCAAAGGAAATGCGACATGGAAGATCGACGCGAA
>Ga0315901_10000998_pt1 | contig 41006 bp, 14 predicted proteins | sample LakEriMetagenome_10_FD_203761 | JGI IMG/M metagenome (GOLD analysis project Ga0315901, IMG submission 203761) | Freshwater fungal communities from buoy surface, Lake Erie, Ohio, United States - Buoy 2 MA116 | ecosystem: Environmental > Aquatic > Freshwater > Lake | place: USA: Lake Erie, Ohio...
TTTGGGCTTATATGCCAAACAGTTACACCTATTTTAAATCTGAAATCAAGCAGTGGATAATAGACAATGTCCCTAACAGTAAACGCATCCTAGATGTGGGTCCTGGACAGGGTACATATTCTGACCTACTTAGGGACCATGGCTATAGAATAGATGCTGTAGAAATCTGGGCTCCATATGTAGATCAGTTTGGATTGAGGGCTAAGTATGACAATGTTTACATAGATGATATACGTGAGTTTGATATAGAGGATTATGACTTCATCATTCTAGGGGATGTCCTAGAACACCTGTCTAAAGCAGATGCTCAGGCGCTTATTAGCAAAATAAACCTCTTACAGATAGGAGCTATGATAGCTGTTCCATACATGATGGAGCAAGATGGGGCAGAATATGGGAATGAACATGAAACCCACCTACAGCCAGACTTAACACAGCAGGTGATGCTGAAGCGTTACCCAGAACTCGTGCCTTTGTACACCAACCAGTGGTATGGGTATTATGCGCTAAAAGATGAGAAATGGGAAAAAGCCTATGTGCTCTACGCCACAGAGAGTTATAAAGACACTGTGCAGGCCTGTGTGGACAGCATAAAAACTGTAAGCAATATTCCCATTATTGTCTACATGCTCAACTCAGATGTGGATATTAGTGGGGCTGTTACATTTAAGTGGACATGTGATGTAAAAAACATTGCACAGGATAAATACATTGATAGGGCTAGAAGTGACATCTATCAAATACTGATACAGCGTCCAGCTATTGTAAAACATGCTCTACAATATGCTAAGGTGGTGGCTTATGTAGATAGTGATAGTGTAGCCACCAGACATGTAGATGGGATATTTGACTATTTCCCAGAGAACAACACCTACCCCTATTTTGTAGAGGGTATATACGACTGGATGATTCTTAATGGCAGGGGTGGAGCTGATAGTAGAGATGATTTGTCCACCACGCTAGAACATCCAGCCTGCTATCTATTTAGTGTAGATCAATATATCAGAGATAAATACAGACAGACAGGATATTTTGTAGCTGGTCAGCGATGTGAAAACTTTCTAGATGAGTGGTGGTGGATGTGTAACCATCCAGCCATCCTCAAGAACCCACAATATTATGCCCCCTATCACGAGGAAACTATAGCTAATGTGCTTCTGTGGAAGTGGAGAGTGAAAGAAGGACTGCCTTACATATACATCAATGGCTCACTAGACCTAGTGAATAAGATAGATTTCAGAGGATACAAAAGAAACATTGCCCACTTTGTTACAGTGCCTGCTGTTGAGAGTGAACTGCTGTTCTATCACGGGGAAAAGGATGCTGTCACTATGTATAGGATGATAGAGCGCCAGAAGAACCAGCTGAGAGTGTTGTTTGTAGCTCCTCACCTATCTACAGGTGGTATGCCTGCATTCCTTCTCAAGCGCATACAGGCTCTTAAAAAACATACAAATGTGAACATCACTGTTGTGGAATATGCCAATCACAGTGATCACTATGTAGTGCATAAGAACCAGATAAAAGAGGTGGCAGATCATTTCTACACCCTGGGAGAACATAAACACCATCTAATAACCATTATAAAGAACAACTCTATAGATGTTGTACATGTAGAAGAGATGGTGGAAGATGGCTGGAACAACTGGCCAGAGAGTCTGAGAGAAGAACTCTATGCTCCAGATAGGACATGGAGGATGGTGGAAACCTGTCACAACATTGTGTTCAAACCAGACATTGAAAAGCGCTATCATCCAGATAGTTACATGTTCTGTACGCCACACCATCTGAAGACATTTGCAAACATGCCTTCTCCTAAATATGTGGTGGAATATCCTATAGAGAAGAAAGAAGCTAACAAGTTTCAATTTGGAGAGGGAACACATGTGCTTAATGTAGGACTGTGGACTCCTGGCAAGAATCAAGGAGAAGCTGTAGAACTAGCTAGACAGATGCCAGATGTGCACTTCCACTTTGTGGGTAATCAGGCAGGTAACTTCCAGCACTACTGGGAGCCCCTGATGAAAGACCTACCACCAAATGTGCACATATGGGGAGAGCGCAATGATGTAGATGAGTTCATGGCAGGAGCTAATCTCTTCCTATTCAACAGCACATTTGAGTGTAACCCACTAGTGATTAGAGAAGCCATAGGACATGGACTACCCATCATTGCTAGGAATCTCCCACAATATGGAGACATGTTCACTCCATACATCACTGATCTAAACCCAGCTAAGCTGAAGGAACAGGTGTATGAACAACTTGAGAATCCAAAGACCTATGACATCCCTGAAAACCAGGAGCTAGAGTTTGCCATGTCTCATTTAGCCATCTATCAAAAGGTGGTGCATGATGATATTATGCCAACTGATGACCAAATAACAATAGGTCATTATTTTGTGTTAGAACCATTCCTTGAAATCAGAGGAAAGTCTAAAAGCAAATTCACTGTCAAGTATTATGATGAGCAGGGTGTATGTCACTATGATGGTGTAATAGGTGTACAAAACTGGGTGAAGCTTAACAGGAGATGGTACACAAAATGGACCATCAAGGTGTGGAAAGATGATGAGCTATATTACGAATACACCCTAGACTATACAGGCAAACGTGTTTATATAGCCTTTGATAGTAAGTCATTAGGAGACACAATAGCCTGGATGCCCTATGTGCTTGAGTTTAAGAAGAAGCACAACTGCCATGTGATAGTGAGCACACACAAGAACTTCCTATTTGAAAGTGTATATCCAGAGCTAGAGTTTATTGAGCCAGGACAGAAAGCTGATAACATCCTTGGTATGTACAGCATTGGCTGGTTCTATAATCCAGACAAAGAACCAGCTTTGTGTAACACTATCAAGCTCCAAGAGGCAGCTAGCAACATCTTAGGTCTTGAGTTTCAAGAGATTAGACCCAGGATAGCCTTCACTCCTGGTAACAATTTATATGGTAAATATGTTACAATAGCTACCAACTCCACCTCTGGCTGTAAGTTCTGGACAAAAGATGGCTGGCAGATGGTGATAAACTTCCTGCATGAGAAAGGATATAAGGTGATAAATGTGTCTCAGGAGAGAAATCCTTTTGACAACTGTGAGCAAATAGAAGACACATCCATGGAAAACACCATGAACATTATTCACCACAGCCATCTATTTATTGGACTATCCAGTGGACTTAGCTGGTTAGCCTGGGCTATGAATAAAAAGGTGGTGATGATATCCAACTTCACAGACAAAGACCATGAGTTTAGCTGTATAAGAATATACAGAGAAGATATTTGTCACGGATGTTGGAATAAAGGTGACAATAGATTTGATCCAGGAGATTGGGACTGGTGCCCAGAGCATAAAGGAACAGCTAGACACTTTGAATGCCACAGAGAGATAACAGCTAGTCAGGTGATTTTTGCTCTCTTAGGCCATATTTAACCCATCTATACCAGATGCGTTCGTGTAGATAGTATTGTACAGGTTTCCATATAAGCTCTGCTACACTAAATGCAGCACCAGCTTTAACAGATCCTGTTATAATTAACATCACTGTAAACCCAATTAGTGTGCTTATAAGACGGTAGCTAATAGTCTTAGCTATGTGTCTTTTCTTTAATACAGTCACAGCTTACCCTCCGCTTTCATTTGCTCACGAATCTTTGTGGCAGATATGTCATGTATCTCAGTAGGAGGAATGTGCTCAATAACATCATATCCCACCCCTCTACCAATATTAATAGATTCAATATCAGGGATGATGATAATCTTTAGCTTGTCTGCCTCAAATATATCTTCTAGTTCCTTGTACAAATTGAGCATTATTTGATGAGGAGTCCAGGGGTTCTTCTCATCTGTAGGCACATCTCTTATGCAGAGAAGCACCTTCTTACCCTCGTTTAGGGCTTGGTCAATTAACCATCTATGTCCATCATGCCAGGGTTGCCACCTTCCAATAAACATTGCCCATTGTCCAGATTTGCTCGAAGCTTTTGCTAAAAAGTTTTGCATTGATGTAGTTATTTATTCTTTGTGTACAACTTTGTAAAGATAGGGAAGATGTGTCAAGATGTAAAACATTTTCATCAACAGGAACTTCAAAATCTTTTACGTGAAAAGATTCTCTTCCTCTTTCTCCTTCATAGGTAAGATGCACCCATATAACATCCTTTGACAGGCTGTTTAAATATTCTCTAGCCTCCTTATAGGGGTAGACAAGAGAAAGAATAACATTAGTTCCTGTGCTGCTGAGATAGTGAGCTATATCACTAGCCCTGTTCAGGTTCTTAATCCTACCCTCTTTAGAATAGTCTTTGTTGACAAACAGCTCTCTAAGCTTGTCTCCATCTATATTTACAAACGTAGAGGTGTGTTTTAATATCTCATTAGCGATGGTGGATTTACCACTGTGTGGCTGTCCAAATAATACAATTATCATATTTTTTTAAAGATGGTGTTAATGTCAAACATTTCTTCTACGCTATTATAGGGACATTCATGAACATTTCCCTCAAAGGAATAGTCAAAGATGTAGCTGTCTATAAGTTTTGTAGTGCCTGGAGGATCTTTAGCTACAATATTGTTGTGCATTCTATAGCCAAAGTTGATAGGTGATGTTCCTATCCACAGCACTGTAGAGGGAAGTCCCATACCTGCTGCAGCATGTTGTAAGAAAGAATCTATCAATACACGCTTTTGAGATGTGGCTAGGATGGAGAACATTTCAAAGTTGGACAGTTGCTGTGTAACATGTTCTACATTAGGAATTAAGTTGGTGTTAGGTCTTGTCACCTGTATAACATGGTGAGTGTTTCTGTAACGCTCAGCAATAGCTACAGCTATCTCATAAGGCATATCTCTAGTCCAGGCATAAGAGAATCCACTAGCCATACCACCACCGTTGGTCTGTATCACCAGCACAGGCTTTTCTCTTTGCCAGTTGAATTGTAACATCTTCTGTACAGCGTTAGGATGGAGCTGTGGAAGCTGTTCTTTGTAGGGAATATCTAATAAGTCACACCAGTTGTGTATCAGATGCTTCTTACGCATGATGTGATCACTCTGGAAATAGGGCTCATGACGAAATACAATAGTGTCCTTATCCTTGATGTAATCATCATAGAAATAAGAGGTGGCTCCCACTCTATACACTCTGTGTATGTTAGGATTGTTCAAAAATATCTCTGGATAGGACACCACCATAATAAGCTTTCTATCTGCATAGCGCTCTTTTACATCTTTAATAAGGGATGTAGCAGCTATGTTCTTACCAAGCCCACCCTCTATGTGCCAAACAACATACTTGTTGCTATCTATAGAACGGTCTTCCAACACTGTTAATGTTTCATCTTTTTGTATCTCTTCTTCTGTCTTATATCCTACGTTCATTGGTTTTATATTTTATAGCCAAAATCATTAAAGAACCATCTATAATTGTCCTCAATTATCTTACAAGCATTAGGACCCAACACCTCTTTGAAGTCATCCTTTACAGGCTTGAGCTCACCACGAATCATATGATCTCCAAATATCCCATACCACTTATCATCTTCATGAGAATATTGTGGAATATTCTTGAAGTTGTGCTGGAAGAATGGGATTTCTAGATAGTCATAAACACGTTTAAGCTGTGCATCAGGGTTGATACAAAGCTCTTCAAACTTAATAAATAGGATGTGTTGATGTGTACCAGCTACAAGTGTCTGGTATAAACGGTCCAGAGCTGGACCAATAGGAGGATTGTTGGACCACACAATCATACGCTTATCTGTGGTGGTACCTGTTAGGTTACCCCAGTTAGCGATGTTTGTGTCCACTAAAGGGTTGTTTCTATACTTCTTTTCTAGAGAAGAATAGATGGCACGAATGTCCCTTATCATGCAAATAATCTTGGGGTTGGGGTCAAAAGCATGAATAAAGTCACGCTCCATTCCCCATCCCCTAGATTTTTCCATAACGTAAGGACGGTCTGTTGTAGCATTATACCATCCATAGAGACCATCTCTAAGCATTCCTTTAAAGCCAGCTTCCATTTGCTGTTGATCTTGTGCCTTAAACTCTATTCCATTAGAGAAATAGGTGCGGGCATTCATATACAGCTCAAAGATGCCAGATGTAGGTGTAGAGTGTATCTCTGGGTTCTGTGCTAGAATATTCTGAATAAGGGTGCTCCCAGCTCTAGGTAGGGAGCTGTTGTAGAATATCTTTTTGACCATTATGTTTGTTGGTTTTAATGTTCAATTAGAACGGGTTGAAGTTTTTAGGATCTCCCTCGATGAACTCAACAGCTTCTGTTCCCACCTTCTCACAGATGGTACCAAGAATCACTGAATCATCAATTCCCCACTCTTCAATATCAGGGCTGGTGAGAGTGATGCTTCCACCTAACAGACGTGTGAATGTTTCCATCTTACCATCAGCATCAAATGTAGCTGTGCCATAGATGAGAGAGAAGTTCACCTCTGTAGATCCCAAACGATAGGGAGATGCAACAGCTGTAAGATAGTCAGCTGTTTTAACATCATACTGGAAAGGGCTTTCCATTTCAGGAATTTCCGCAACAGGATTGATTTTTGCAAAGAGCATTTTCATAGTGAGTGTATTTATTTTGTGTTTTTAAATAATAAATCTAATTGAAAGATGATGCCGCTAGACTGGTGGTATTCAATAATGTCTACAATACAAAACCCAAGCTCCACCATTTTATCCACTACAGCATCTATCAGAGGTGCTCCTTCATTGTATTGAAGAAGAGACACTTCTGCTAGCACAAAGGTAGTGTTTTTTATTGTATTTTCACCACCTTTTATTATATCTAATTCAGAGCCTTGTACATCTAGTTTGATGAAATCTATAGCAGCTCCATCAAAATAGTTGCAATCATCCAGGCGCTTTGTAATCACTGTCTGTGTTTTACCCTCTGTGTACCAATTGGTGTTCTCCTTGTACAAGGAGCTTCCTGTACCTATAGGGTTGTTGTCCTCTATGTGTAGCTCAGCTGTTCCATTCTTGTCAGACAGAGCCACAATCTCATAAGGCTTTCCCAGCAGTCTTAGATGAGGCTCACAGTTTTTGTTAGCCTCTATCATAACTATTTGACATTCAGGGTATTGGTAGTAGAGCTCCTTGGTAAATGAGCCTACATGTGCCCCTATGTCTAACGCCCTTTTGGGGTTAATGTGTCTAAATAGTTTTTCCATTGGTTTATTCTATTGTCCCAGCTCCATCTAGGAGCATATATCCTGGTTTGTTCTTCTAGGTGAATGCCCTTTCTTACAGCTTCTATCTCTTGCTTTAGAAGAGAAGCAAACACCTCAGCATGTTTATTCCCATCCATTAGGTAGGGATAGAGCTTAGCCCATCCTTCTGTAGTTTCTGGTAGTGCTCCTAGAGAGCTTGTTAGCACCCTCAGTCCTGCTGAAAGAGCCTCTATAACAGCTATACAGGAGGTTTCCTCAAAGGTGTTTGGATAGGCCAGGATGTCAAAGCTTGGAAGTTCTTTCCTAAGCTCATCGTTTGGAATAGAGCCTCTGTATACAATACCTTTGGTGTTTAAACATCGATTGTACAGGTCTGTATATTTAGGCTCTTCAGACTCAGCAAAATCCTTGCCATATATTTGACAGCTTGAGAATACATGTAGCTCACAATCCTCAGGATTGAGCCTATCCCAGGCCTCTAGAAGCACATCTAGGCCTCTAAAGGGTGTAGAGGTGTAGCAGAGCTTTACAAGCTTCCTAGGCCCTCCTAATCTAGGAGCTACAGGCCTACAAGCATTCTGTATCACCATTGTCTTATAGCCAGGAATGCCAAAGAGTTGTCTGTATTTCTCAGCCTGCCAGTAGGAAACAAATACAAACTGGTCTATCATCTCCACATTCTTAGGGTCTGATAACCACTGTACACCCTGTTGGTCATAGCTCAGCTGGTTCCAATACACTGTTGTCTTATCAAAATCAGCCTGTCCTATGTAGTTAAATATGGACAGATAATCGTAATTAATTCTGGACATTAGCTCTTCATACATGAGCTCTGTGCCTCCCATTGGTTTATCAAACGTAACCATGCTTTGTTATAAAGGCTTGAAAATCACCCTTGAATTTCTTTGTGCCTATGTGTTTTAATGTTATTGTTGGGTCTAGCCACACCCTGTAGCCTAAGGATTTCCACTTATTACAAAGGATGTAGTCTTCTGATATAAGGTCACCATTCTCCACCTTTATGTCACACACCATCCTGTGTTTCTCTCCTTCGCTCATATATTCATCACTCATTTCCCAGAGCTTTAGAAGGGCAAATCTGTTGATTTTGAGAAACCCTGTGCCCACACCATCTACCTCTATCAGCTTTCCATCCTCAGACTTCTTAAGCTTCTTGTCTAATAGCTTCACTGTGTAGCCCTCATTCTTATCACTCTTCTTTACAAGAGCCCCACCTACAAATGGTTCTGGTCTTTCCAGGAGCCTAAAGAACCATTCTGGTTCCCATTCAGCATCTGAATCTATAAAGAACAGGTCATCATATCCCCCATCTATAGCTAGTTTGAACAGGCTATTTCTAGCCCTCTGTATTAAGCTGTCATAGCTGGTGTAAATAGCATGCACAAATACATCTTTCTCATAGGCCATTTTCACTGTGCCCAATAGACTGTTTGCAAACCAAACATCTATTCTTCCATCATAAGACGGTGTACCTATGAGCACTCTACGCATAGGCAAATCTATGTAGTTTTATTTATTTCCACAAGTTTTTTCTAGATCCTCCACTCTTGCATCTAGCTCTTGTATGGCCTTGATGATTGGAGCAATAAGCTCTTCATATGTTACACGATAAGCATCCTTATCCTTGTCATGTCCTAGGGCATCAAACTTCACTCCTAGCTCATCTATGGCAGCTTTTACATCCTGGGCTATCACTCCGTAGTGTTCTCTTACACCAGAGAGTGTACCATCTTTTGTTCCATATTCAAAGCCACACTCTCTAACATATGTATCACGGTTATCCCAGTTGTATGTTACAGGCTTGATTTTCTTAAGGAAGCTCAGTCCTAAGCCACTTGGAAGAGGCTTAATGTTTGTCTTATCACGGCAATCAGAAACCACAGACCAAGCAACATACACACAGTTACAAGCGTTGTTTGAGCTATTACCCCATACAGTGTGATTGTTATAACCCGTAGAGGTCAAAGCACACCATCCTACAGCTATTGTGTTTTGATCTGTAGTGATGTAAGGGTTGGCACAGAAACCTAAAGCTGTATTATTTTTACCTGTAGCAGATGATAATGCATTGAATCCTACTGCTGTACTACAGTTGCCTGTCATGGAATACAAGGATCTTGCACCCATGGCAACATTATACTTTCCTATTGCATTAGTTCTCAAGGCACCTTTACCCACTGCTGTATTGTATGCACCTGTTGTGTTGAGGATCATTGCCTCATATCCCATAGCAGTGTTGAAGTTACCTGTAGTGTTACACTTAAGTGTATCTTTACCAAATGCCGAGTTTGTTACACCAGATGTATTACTTCTTAGGGCACAATATCCAACAGCTGTGTTTCCTGATGCTGTGTTACATTGTAAAGCAGAAATACCTATAGCAACATTACTTTGCCCTATTGTATTAGCATATAAAGCAGCACCTCCAACAGCAACGTTACTTTTACCTGTAGTGTTATTACGAAGTGCTTCTGAACCTATAGCTATGTTTCCTGCGCCTATGGTATTTTGTTTAAGTGAGGATACACCAATACCAACATTACTATTACCTGTTGTATTCTGTTCAACTGCACTTGTACCAATTGCTATGTTATTAACACCTGTTGTATTACAAACCAATGCAATTCTACCTACAGCTACGTTATCACTACCAATAGTATTAGCAGTCATAGCGTTTTGTCCTATTGCTACGTTACAGTTTCCTGTTGTATTATTTACAAGAGCACTAGTACCTATAGCTACGTTTCTTGTACCATAGGTGTTACTTGCCATTGCAGATGTACCAATTGCTGTGTTGTTAATACCTGTGGTATTAGCTACTAATGCTTTGTAACCTAGAGCTGTAACAGAGGTACCAGTAGTATTACTTCTTAGTGCACAGAAACCTACTGCTGTGTTGTTAGAGGCTGTGTTATAACGTAAAGCATCAAATCCAAAAGCAACGTTATTACCAGCAGTTGTAACACATCTAAGAGCACTAAATCCAAATGCAGAGTTTCTAGATCCTGTTGTATTACCTCTTAATGCATATAATCCAAAAGCTGAGTTGTTATATCCTGTAGTGTTTGCTGCTAGGGTTGCAAAGCCCATTGCTGTATTTTCAACACCTGTTGTATTAGCACATAATGCTCTCGAGCCAATAGCTACATTATATGCACCAGTAGTATTACTTCTTAATGCACAAAATCCTAATGCAGTGTTATCATTTGCACTTGTATTACATCTTAAAGCATATGAACCAATTGCTGTATTACGAGATCCTGTGTTGTCATAAAGAGCAAGTCTACCTACTGCCGTATTATTTGTACCTACTGAATTATTTGATAGAGTGGCAGAACCAATAGCGGTGTTATTAACACCTGTAGTGTTATTTCTTAAGGCAGCATGTCCCAATGCTGCGTTATCTATACCAGTGGTGTTTGAGCATAAAGCAATAGTACCTAATGCAACATTATAAGCACCACTAGTATTAGATCTTAATGCTCTAGAACCAAATGCAGTATTGTTTGATGCTGTATTAGAAACTAATGCACAAAAGCCAAAAGCACTATTATCATTTCCTGTTGTATTGTTTCTTAATGCACAAAGACCAAATGCAGAGTTACGTGTACCTGATGTATTAAGAGCCATTGCAGTAGCACCAACAGCTGTATTGTCTGCAGCTACGTTATTTCTAAGTGTGTCTGTACCTATAGCAACTAATCCTGTATTTGTTGTATTAGCACATAAAGCCGCATCACCAATACCAACGTTTGAGTTAGCTGTGGTATTATACATCATTGCTCTAAAACCAATAGCAACGTTTACTTGACCAACTGTGTTTTCTCTTAATGCAACATTACCAACCGCTGTATTATATCCACCAGTTGTATTTTTATATAGTGCACAAACACCTAAAGCAACATTTTGTTTACCTATTGTATTAGTAACCAAGGCTTTACAACCTACAGCTGTATTTGCTATACCTGTTGTATTACCTACAAGAGCAACATATCCAAATGCAGTGTTACCTGTACCAGTAGTATTTGCTTGTAAAGCTCTATAACCCATTGCTGTTATTTCAGACGCAAGGTTATTTTGTAATGATAATCCACCAAATGCTGCGTTTTTTGTACCACTGGTATTACTTCTCAATGCACAGAATCCTACAGCTGTGTTGTTGGAAGCTGTGTTACTAAATAATGCACGATAGCCTAAAGCAGTATTATTTTCTCCTGTTGCATTATAAAACATTGCTGATTTACCTACAGCAACGTTTAAACGCCCTGATGTGTTTAACACTAATGCTTGATCTCCTATAGCCACATTGGATACGCCAGTTGTATTATTATAAAGTGCACCAAATCCTAAAGAAGTGTTATAACACCCTGTTGTGTTTTTACACATTGACAAATAACCTACAGCAGTATTTCTACAACCACTTGTATTAGCAGCTAAAGACTTAACTCCTACAGCTGTATTAAGTGTACCAGTAGTATTACTTCTTAACGCACAGAAACCAACTGCTGTATTGTTTGATGCTGTGTTATATTTTAAGGCATCTCTACCTAATGCAGTATTATTATTACCCGACCCGTTAAAAAGTAATGCGTGTCTACCAACAGCTGTATTACATACACCTACAGTATTCGAATATAATGCTGCTTGTCCAACAGCAGTGTTATCAATACCAGTTGTATTACAAGCTAGTGCTTTAAATCCTAAAGCTGAGTTCCAGCATCCTGTAGTATTTGTTGCTAAAGCACAAAGTCCTATACCAGTGTTTTCACATCCTGTTGTATTACATTGTAAAGCAAATGATCCTAAAGCAACGTTTCCTGTACCAGTAGTATTACTCTTAAGAGCATTAGTACCAATACCAATTAAATTACCACATGTATTTGCACATAGTGCATCTACACCTATAGCTACGTTATATCCTCCTACTGTATTACATAATAAAGCACCTGTACCTAGAGCTGTGTTATTATTACCACTTACACCATTACGAGCTGCGTTATAACCTATACCAATGTTTTGAACACCTACTGTGTTACATAGTAGGGCATTCATACCTAAAGCACTGTTTCCTGATCCTACAGTATTTTTGTATAATGCGTTTTGTCCTACAGCTACGTTTCTACCTCCTGTTGTGTTTTTAACTAATGCAAATGCACCAAACCCTGAGTTGTAGCAGCCTGATGTATTTGAGCACAGTGCACATAGACCTAATGCTGAGTTAAAAGTACCGCTAGTATTAAATCTTAAAGAATAAAATCCAACAGCGGTATTATTTGATGCTGTACTAGCTCTTAATGAGTTAAATCCTAAGGCAGTATTAGCACCACCTGATACGTTTGCATATAATGCATTTTGACCAACAGCTACGTTTTGAACACCACTTAAGTTACAGTTCATTGCACTAACACCTATAGCTACGTTGTTATTTCCTATAGTGTTTGAAGGAAGTGCAAATGCACCAAGTGCTGTATTACTAAATGCTGTTGTGTTTGATCTTAGAGCACAGAAACCTACCGCTGTATTTAAGTAACCAGTAGTATTAAATCTTAATGCACAGAAGCCGACAGCTGTATTGTTATTAGCTGTATTTGCAAACAAAGAATAATGTCCAACAGAAGTATTGTTTGATCCTCCTTGGTTTGATCTTTGAGAATCATATCCTACAGCTACGTTACTATTTCCTGTTACATTACTATAAAGAGCTGTTCTACCTAGACCAACATTTTGTGTACCTGTGGTGTTGTTTCTCATTGCTAAGAAACCAACAGCTGTATTGTTTGATGCTGTGTTACAGAATAGAGCTTGATCACCTACAGCAACGTTATTAGTTCCAACTACATTAGATCTTAACGTTGAAGCTCCTATAGCTGTATTAGAAACCCCTGTTGTATTTAACTTAAGTGAACCATAACCTATACTTGTATTTCTTCCACCAATAGTATTGCTACTTAAAGAACAAAAACCTACTGATGTATTATAACAACCAGTAGTGTTGGCTTCTAGTGATCTTGTACCTAATCCTGTGTTATAGGTACCAGTAGTATTATTTCTTAAAGCACAAAATCCTACTGCTGTATTATTTGATGCAGTATTACAAAATAATGAGTATGAACCAATTGCTGTATTGTTAGAAGCTGTATTTGACTGAAGAGCACTTCTGCCCATCGCCGTATTATTACTTCCCGTACCATTAATTAATAATGCATATACTCCAAAAACTGAATTATTAGAACCAGTTGAATTATCTCTCATGGCTCTCCATCCAAACGCTGAGTTAGCGGCACCTATTGAATTATTAACTAATGCACAGAAACCAAACGCTGAGTTATAAGGTCCTGTTGTATTTGATCTTAAACTACAAGTACCAACAGCTGTATTGTTGTTTGCTGTATTACAGAATAAAGACTGAAATCCTATAGCGGTGTTATTACCTGCTGCGGTGTTATATCTAAGAGCATTTTGTCCAAGTGCTACGTTCTGTGTACCTGTAACGTTAAGTAACATTGCAGCAGTACCTACAGCTGTGTTATTAACACCAGTAGTGTTCTCTCTTAAAGCTACAACACCTAAAGCCACATTACCATCACCTATTGTATTACTTCTTAAAGCACCATATCCAACTGCGGAATTAGAAACACCAGTAGTATTACACTGTAATGCTGAACGTCCTACAGCTGTATTATTAGCACCAATAGTATTATTATTCAATGCTATATAACCTACAGCAACGTTACTTGCACCTGTTGTATTACTTCTTAATGCACAAAATCCTACAGCTGTATTGTTGGATGCTGTGTTACAGAATAGTGCATTATGTCCTACTGAAGTATTGTTACTTCCACCACCAGCATAAGAGGCATTAGTTCCTACAGCTACACTGTTAGAGCCATTAATATTATTTTGTAAAGCACTAGTACCTAAAGCAACATTATTTACTCCGTTTACATTAAATACGGATGCATTATGTCCTACAGCGACATTACTTGTACCTACTGTATTAGCATATAGTGCTTGGAATCCTACACTAGTATTAAAGTTTCCTGTTGTATTTTCTTTTAGAGCACTTCTACCAAGAGCAGTGTTATTACTACCTATAGTATTAGATAGCATAGCACCACATCCTACTGCTGTATTTTGAGTACCAGTAGTATTACTCCTTAATGCACAGAAGCCAACAGCTGTGTTATTTGATGCTGTGTTACAGAATAAAGAATAAGTTCCAACAGCTGTATTACTGTTTCCTGTTACATTGTACAGGAGAGCATTAAATCCTAATCCTGTATTATTTAAACCTGTTGTATTATCTCTTAAAGAACTATTACCTAAAGAGGTATTATTTGCACCTGTAGTGTTTTTATATAAAGCAGCATTACCAACACCTGTATTGCTGTCTCCTGCTGTATTAGCCCTCAATGCTAATCTACCTACTGCTACGTTAAATCTACCACTTGTATTATTTTCTAAAGTACGATATCCTACAGCTGTGTTAGCACCACCTGTAGTGTTACTACTAAGTGCTTTATATCCTAATGCTGTTAGTTGTGTACCAGTTGTATTTGAAATTAAGGATCTATAACCTACTGCTGTGTTTCCTGATGCTGTGTTGTAGAATAGAGAGTTATATCCTACAGCTGTGTTATTTGAACCTGTTTTATTACAAAATAATGCAAAAGCACCTACAGCTACGTTATTTATACCTGTAGTATTAAAAGGCAGTGTTCTATTTCCTACTGCTGTATTACAAGCACCAGTAGTATTACTTAATAATGCATTAAATCCAACTGCTACGTTATTAGCACCAGTAGTATTTGCACATAATGCATATCTACCAACAGCAGTGTTATTATTTCCTGTTGTGTTAGCATACAATGCTTTCATACCTAAGGCAGTATTACAACCACCTATAGTATTAGTAAGTAATGCATTGTATCCTACTGCTGTATTTTGATTAGCTGTAGTGTTATTTCTTAAGCTATTTTTACCTAATGCTGTATTAAATGTGCCTGTTGTGTTTGCACAAAGAGAGGCAAGTCCAACTGCTGTATTATCTGATGCTGTGTTACAAATTAATGCAAAATAGCCTAAAGCAGTATTATTATTACCTGATACATTGGCATTAAGAGCTGCTAAACCAATAGCAGTATTACTTTGTCCTGTAGTATTACTAGTTAAAGCACAAAATCCTACTGCAGTATTATTTGGTGCTGTATTAGCGTAAAGTGATTTATATCCAACAGCGGTATTACTACCTCCAGTAATATTACATCTAAGAGAGTAAAATCCTACAGCTACGTTTCTAAGTCCAGTAGTATTATTTGCTAAAGAGTTAAATCCAACGGCTGTATTTCTTTGGCCTGTTGTGTTAGATCTTAACGCACCACTACCTAGAGCTTCATTTTGACAGCCTGTTGTATTAGCTCTTAATGCACAATATCCTACAGCAGTGTTGTTGCTTGCAGTATTAGAAAACAAAGCATCTCTACCAATGGCTATATTAGCATTACCTCCCTGATTTGAAACAAGACTATTAACACCTATTGCTACGTTATTTCCACCTGTAACATTACTCTGAAGAGCACCTACACCTAATGCTGTATTATTACCGCCTGTGGTATTTGATAATAATGCATTACCTCCAAGTGCAGTATTTAATCCACCTCCAGTGTTACTAGTTAATGCTGCTCTACCAACAGCTGTGTTATAAGTACCAGTTAAGTTAGCTTGTAAAGCAGCTATACCAACAGCTACGTTTTGGTTACCCGTAGTATTATTTGCTAATGCATTTACTCCAACTGCTGTATTACTAGAAGCCGTGTTACATCTCAAAGCATAGTTACCTACAGCTACGTTATTAATACCTCCACTATTAGCCTGTAATGTATATGGTCCTATACCTGTGTTTGCACCTCCAGTGGTATTGTTTCTCAAAGCATATCTACCAATACCTGTATTTCTACTTCCACCTGTATTAAATAGTAATGCTGAAGAACCAATAGCAATATTTCCAGTTCCTGTGCTGTTACTATATAAAGAGTTAGCTCCTAATGCTGTGTTTTGATTTCCTGTAGTGTTACAGGTAAGTGCATTTACACCTAAAGCAGTGTTATCAATACCAACTGTATTACATCTTAAAGCTGTAGTGCCTACTGCTGTATTACCTGCACCAGTAGTATTTGCACAAAGTGCTCTTGTACCTACTGCTGTGTTGTTTGATGCTAAGTTAGAGAATAATGATTGATATCCTACTGCTACGTTATTTACACCTGTTGAAGTACATGATAACGCTTGGGTACCTAATGCTACATTTCCTCCTCCAGTTGTATTAGCTCTAAGTGCGTAGAATCCCATTGCTATGTTAGCATTGGATGTTGTAGTCAATCTCATAGCACCAAATCCCATCGCTGTATTGTATCTACCTGTGGTGTTAGAGCATAAAGCAACACCTCCTACAGCTATATTTGCTCTACCTGTTGTATTAAGAGCTAAAGCACCATTACCAACAGCGGTGTTAATATCACCTATAGTATTGCATATTAAGGCATTGCTACCTATAGCAGTATTGGCAACTCCTGTGCTATTACTTAAAAGAGAGTTATTTCCAACAGCTGTATTTTCTGTACCTATAGTATTGTCTCTTAAAGCTGCGCAACCTACTGCCACGTTGTTTGCACCAGTAGTGTTGCTGCAAAGAGCACACCTACCTACAGCTGTATTAGTGGCTATAGAACCTCCACCCTTTCCAACATCCACACCATTTCCACCAGCTAAATTGACACAGAGGTCACCATTAGCCTTCTGACATGTGCAGCTATCACCAATTGTTGTAGAGGACGTAAACTTAACAATGTATTCCTGTGTACCTGCTACAGCCACAGATGTACCACTGGTACCCGCTGTGCCTGAGGAGCCAGAAGATCCTGAGCTTCCAGATGTACCAGTTGTTCCAGAGGTGCCTGTAGTGCCACTAGTACCAGACGTAGCTGATGTACCGCTAGTTCCAGAGGTTCCTGGAGATCCATTTGTTCCACTAGTTCCAGCTGTGCCACTGGTACCAGAGCTTCCAGATGTACCACTACTACCAGCTGTTCCGCTACTACCAGATGTACCTGAGGTGCCTGATGTACCATTCACCCCACTAGTACCACTTGTACCAGGTGTACCACTAGTACCTGAGGTTCCTGTCGTACCACTTGTTCCTGTAGTGCCGCTTGTGCCTGATGTACCTGTTGTACCACTGCTTCCAGAAGTACCAGATGTACCAGGGCTACCTGCTGTACCAGAAGTGCCACTAGATCCACTAGTGCCAGAGGACCCACTAGAACCACTTGTACCAGCAGATCCATTTGTTCCTGAGGTTCCTGATGTGCCAGATGTTGCAGAGGTTCCGCTAGAACCACTACTTCCAGAGGTGGCTGATGTACCACTTGAGCCAGAAGTACCTGTAGTGCCACTGGTTCCACTTGTTCCTCCAGAGCCATCAGTACCACTGGTGCCTGAAGAACCTGATGTAGCACTTGTACCAGAAGATCCAGATGTGCCTGTTGTACCAGATGTTCCACTAGTACCGTTTATACCACTTGTTCCACTAGTTCCTGTTGTACCAGAAGTTCCTGTGGTTCCTGAACTACCACTAGTTCCAGAAGTTCCAGTGGTACCTGATGTACCAGAAGTGGCTGATGTACCACTAGTTCCTGATGTACCGTTAGATCCATCACCCCCTGTTGCACCATCCAAGTTAACAGCCCAAGAGCTGTATGTACCTGAACCTTGAACAAACGTAGTTTGGAAGCTCAAGCTTCCTGTACCACTATTGTATGATGTCACCTCAGCCTCTTGATAGTTATTTGCATCATAGGCTATGATGATGGATTGTCCTACGGTGTAAGCAAGTGCTGTACCCACAGTGATAGTTCCTGTGTTTCCAGCTGCTTGTAATGTATAGCTTGTGCTTGATGTAGTGGCATACCTATCCCCTGAAAGTCCAGAACTTCCTGATGTACCAGTGGTTCCTGACGTACCAGATGTGCCAGATGTAGCACTTGTACCACTAGTTCCACTTGTAGCGCTAGTTCCAGAAGATCCACTAGTTCCTGCACTACCATTAGTTCCTGACGTTCCAGAAGTCCCACTGGTACCTGTAGTGCCTGACGTACCGCTAGTACCACTTGTCCCACTGGTGCCACTTGTACCCCCTGAACCATCGGTTCCAGAGGTACCACTTGTACCAGAGCTGCCCGATGAACCAGAAGTTCCTGTAGTGCCTGAAGTGCCAGATGTACCACTGGACCCACTTGTTGCACTGGTTCCACTAGTACCTGACGTACCACCACTACCATCTGTTCCTGAGCTACCGCTAGTTCCTGATGTGGCTGATGTACCTGATGTACCACTAGTTCCTTCAGATCCATCTGTACCAGATGTGCCAGAAGTGCCTGACGTTCCACTAGTTGCAGAAGTACCAGATGTTCCCGTAGTACCTGAAGATCCTGATGTTGCACTAGTTCCACTGCTTCCTGATGTGCCTGAAGAACCTGAAGTTCCTCCTGAGCCATCAGTTCCAGAAGTTCCACTACTTCCACTTGTACCACTAGACCCACTGGTTCCTGTTGTACCACTCGTTCCACTAGTAGCTGATGTACCAGAGGTTCCACTTGTACCCCCTGTTCCATCTGTAGCACTGGTTCCAGAAGTTCCACTCGTAGCACTTGTACCTGATGTACCAGCTGTACCGCTAGTACCCGTAGTGCCAGATGTACCACTAGTTGCAGATGTTCCACTGCTACCACTAGTACCTGTGGTGCCACTAGTTCCGCTAGTACCTGTTGTCCCACTAGTTCCTGAGGTGCCCGTTGTTCCACTGGTACCACTTGTTCCTCGTGTACCTGAAGACCCACTTGTACCTGAGGTGCCATCAGTACCAGATGTACCTCCTGATCCGTCAGTACCAGAGGTTCCTGATGTTCCTGTAGTACCGCTAGTCCCTGAAGTTCCTGAACTTCCACTTGTTCCACTAGTCCCTGATGTTCCACTTGTACCACCACTACCGTCTGTACCACTAGTGCCTGATGAGCCAGAAGTTCCCGTAGTACCACTAGTACCAGAACTTCCGCTAGTTCCTGTGGTTCCAGAGGTGCCACTCGTGCCAGATGTTCCACCTGATCCATCTGTGCCACTAGTGCCCGAAGTTCCACTAGTACCTGTTGTACCGCTTGTACCAGATGTGGCAGAAGTTCCACTAGAGCCTGAAGTTCCTGATGTACCTGTGGTTCCACTAGTGCCACTGGTACCACTGGTCCCAGAGGTGCCTGATGTGCCAGAGGTACCAGCAGTTCCACTGGTTCCCACCTGACAAAGCCTTGCATCTAGTTTTTGAATAACTATATCAAGGTTGTCATTAGTATTAATTCCTGAGCATATTAGATTGGGCCCCTCATAGCGTACGCATAGGGCATCTAATACAACAGGACAGGGTGTTGCAGAACAGCGAACATTCATCTTCTAATGTATTGTATATTAGTGAACTATTTTCAGAGCATCTCCTGTGCGATAGATTTGGCCTATCACTAGACCAGCAGCCAAGGCTGCAGCATTATCTGCATATTCAGGAGCGCCTGTAAGAGCTGTTGATAGAACAAGGTTCCAGTCAGCAGCCCCAGTACCTACAGACTTTCCAAAATAAAGTTTCTTCTGGGAGCCTGTAGTGTTAACGTGGAGCTGTCCTAAATAGACAGCACTGACAGCAGGAGCTGCTCCACTAGATGTGGGAACTAGGTTGTCGTTAATTTTCTGTAACGCAACTTCCACAGAATCAAGGGGTTGTATATCTGTGTTTGTTAAATAGTCGCCATTATAAAGAATGCAAAGAGCATTCTCAAAAACAGCACATGTTGGGCAAATAGCAGCAGTTCTCATAGTGAGCAAAGTTAGTTAATATGTATTAATATTCAATGAGTTAGGGATAAAAATCCGACATAATATAGCGTTACCTTATGCCATAGTTGGACTGTACTCTCAGGCCAAGTTCTTTAGCAAGCTCTGGGAAGAACATAGGTAGGTAGCCTGCCATCTGGTTAGTGAAGGGGAATGTCTTTAACCAGTATTTAATCACCATGATGTCATCAGCTTTTTCCTGATCACCTGTAGCAAGAGCCCAGTTCTCTCTAAAGAAGTTGACGGTGCCCTTTGTAAAGTTTTTAACAAGTCCTAGTGATGGGAATATACCTGTAGACACTAGGTTCTGGAAGCTGGTGGGATCATAGAAATACATCAACTCATCCTTAAACTTGTCAGCAGCTTTCACCATGAATCTATATTGAGCTTTTGTTGCTGCATCCTCATCATCATCAGGCATGTTTGCCTTGAGAGCAGCTACAAGGATGAACATTGTTGTAAGGAACATAACATCATACATCTGACTTCTGAGGTTGGATCTAACAAGATCAATGAACTCAGTCTCTGTCATATTAAGAGTTTTCCCTGTGTCCTTTTCATAATCAGCCTTTTTCTTTTCAAAAAGCTCTCTCATAAAGACAACACCTTTCTCATTGGCTATCAATGAGTTAGACAGGTTACTTAAACTTCCTAATAAATCTTCAGACAGGATACGGAATACCATTCTCATTCTTCCCCACTCATAGGCATCAGAAGCATTATTGTATTTCAGATTGCCCATACGCACATCCACTAGACGTGGTATCCAGTTCTTAAATATCATAAATGACTTACCATAGATGGTCATGTTAATCTTTCTGAGGTCATCCTCAGATAGGTTACCTAATGCATCCTTTGTAAGTTGTTGTACGTTTCTTCTAAGTTTGATTACACTGTCAGACTTTCTATCTACACCAGGTATAACAAACTCATTATCAACAATCTCTGCTACATTCAGCACTCCTTTCTCTTCTACAAGCTTCTTAACATCAGCTTCAAACTCCTCATCTAAAGCTTTTCTTTGCTCCACTGTACCAGCATATCTGTCAGCATATTTAGGCTGTGCTCTTAAGAACTCTCTAGCATTTATCACCTCACCATCCTGTACAATTGTGTTCTTAAGGAAGGCATAAAAGTTGGCAGTTTGTACAGCCTTATCAGACTTTCTCATGAAATACATAAGAACGTCTTGTATGTTCTGTTGATTCAATGTGCTGAGAGACAAGCTGTTAGCCACATCTCTGTTATAGTTTTCTGTAAGAGGAAGGAAATAATCCAAGGCACCAATCATCTTTTTTACATCTTCCACTCCAGATAGTTTGTTGATAAACAACATTCCTTCAGCGCTTGCATAATCTGTCTTAGTAAAATACTTACCAGCATTGATTACAGACTGAGCATTACCACCAAAGAAGTTGGAACTTGCAGATAGTACGTTTAGTCCTAATGTGGTGATTTGGAATGTGTTGTTGAGCTGATTAACTATCTTGTTTACACTTATTTGTCTTCCGTCAAGATTATCTGGAAATATGTCTACACCTAATTTCTCATTTAGTTTACTACCCCAATTACCTATCTTGCCTAGGAGCTGATCAAAGGTTTCGCTTTGTATAAATTTCTGGCCATAGATGATGGCCTTCATCATGTCCTCTACCAGCTTAGTGTTCTCATTATTGTCAGGAGTATATTGTAACACACCATCTTTATATTCTGTTCTACCAAATACAGAGGTGGCAATAGCTTTCTTGTTACGCTCTACAGCCACAATAGCTCTCACTTGATCCTCAATCTCACTAACATATTTATATCTAATAGCAGCTTCGTTGTATAAAGACATAGTTCTGAACAGGTCTGTACTCACCTCTCCCTCTATTTCTGTAGTGAAATATTTAGGAATAGCATCAATAGGTTTACCTGTTAGAGGATCAATTTTTCCAAGTCCTACATCTCCTTCATCAACAGATATGTCTGTAAAGAATTGTTCTAACAGTTTAACATTTCCACCACTGACCAGTTTCTCAACAAGTCCTTTTCTTACAAATGGTAGGAACACACGAGCTTCAGCTCTTCCAATATAGCCAAGCTCACGATACATTTCATTTCTTTCCTTAATATAGTTGTAGAAGTCTAGAGCTGCTTTGTTCTCAGGCTTAGATAGTTCTTTCCATTCTTTAGACTCCCAGCTATCACGCTTAGGGAACAGCTTTGCAAAATCATATAACAACCATCCAGCACTTTCTGTAGTGGATGTGCTGTAGAGAGTTCTAGCTTGTTCCTTCTCACGTCTTATCTCACTAGCTATCTCAGCCTCTGTACCCACTCTGTGTTTATCATCAATCCTTTTAAATTCCTCTTCCAGCTTCTTTTTAAGGAAGTCATTGTATTCAGGAACATTGATGTTGTCTCTAACCCATTGACTATCTTTATCTTGTATCTTACTCTTGAGTGTAGAATAGAACTCAGGATTGAACTCATCAATCAACTCATTCTTTTTCTTCTTCTTGATGATGTCAAAATAGGTCTCATTTGTCAAAGACTTACCAGCAGCCCATTTATCATAAGCATCCTTTAGAGCCTGTAACTTTCTATTCTCTTGCTGTGTATCAAATCCTGCTAAGGCAAAAGCTTTATTTGCTTTCTTATATAATAGCTCCACAGCCTTAAGCTGTATGGTAGATGTTGAAGCAAATAGTTTAGTGATGCCCTTTACAATCTTTTCAGGAGATAGTAGTCCTTCTACACCCTCACTCTTAGCAATAATATCAGAGGTGTAATTGTTTAATATGTCACTTAAAGAAGACTGTATGTCTCTTGCATCATCAGAAGCATTTCGTAAGTCTTCTTTGAGCTTCTTATCCTCTTCAGAAAGCTCACCTGTAAATAGTCCTCTAAGATCTGTATCTAGATTTACATAGGTGCTAATAGCATCCTGGGCTGTTTGTAGCTCCTCAGCAAAGTCATTTATTTCTTTCTGTGTAAACTGTGATGGGTCCTGACCAGCAAACTTAGTGTTATATGTCTCAATGGTTCTTTGTATTTGCTTGTTAAGTATCTTAGCTTGTCTAAGCAAAGGCTTCAGATTACCCTTGATTTGTAGTTGTCTAATAGCTGTAAATAGCTCGTTGAGCTGTTCAGCCTTGCTGAGCTTTTCAGAAGGCAGCACCTTCTTCTCAGAGAACTTTCTATATACAGCGTTGAGTTTTTCAATTAGTGTATCAATCTTCTTGTTACCAGTTTTCTCACCCTCTAGTCCTACAGGAAGCAAATAGTCATCTGTAATGTTCTTAACATTCACATCTCCTATCTTGATGCTTAGGAGCTGAGGAAGTATGTTGAGCTTAGCGTTCCCTTGAGAATACAGAGCCTGTATAGGAATCATTCTGGTTTGCTTAAAGTCCTGAGGCTTAACACCATAGACATTCTGGAGCATTAGTTTATACTGCTCCATCTGCTGTCTCCAAGCATTCACCTTATACCAAGGAACGTCTGTATACTTGTTTACATTTAGATCCATGAACTTCCAGTCAAGCACACTGGTTTCACCTGTTGGTGTAATAGCAAGGAAGTCTATTGTACCAGCCAACCCACGTTTAGCATCATACACTGTCACCTCAGACATGAATCTTGTACCCTTAGGGAAGGAGTTAAATCTAGCCTCCATGTTCTCCTTCAGCATGTTGTACATGTCTCTACTAGAAGGATTAAGCTGAGAAACATATGTGGCATCATCCAAAGGTGTTTCTCTCACATAGCCATTCTCATCTATAAACACCTTGAAGATGTTCTCTATATCAGCATGTCCTGCTGTACCCTTCTCACGCTTCAGATCATCTACAGCTTTGGCATACTCACTCTTGGTAAGGTCTTTGTCGTTAAATCTTCTTGTGTACCAGTCTTTTACAATGTCTGTCACCCTACGATTAATCTTCTTACCATCAATGTAATAGCCATCATCCTTCTTCTCAATCTTATTAGACACCTCTTTTATCTTGTCAAACAAGGCCTGTTGAGGATTCTTTTGGAAGAGGACAGCATCTTGTTCTTCTCTAATGTCTTCAGCTGTACCAATCACCTTACCAGACATTATATCAAGAGCCACCTGATCAAAGGCACTCTTGGCAAACAGATTCTTAAACCACTGTATGATTTGATTCCACCATCCCTCTACATTAGCTATCTTCTCAGGGGTTTCTATACTACCCTCGTTCTTATTAATAAGCACCTGTGTTAACAACTTGCCAATAGCTTCTTCCTTCAGCTTCACCACATCAGGCTTACCATCTATTTGGTAGTTGGGATCTTGGCTATAGGTAGCAAATACATCCTTGAGGATGCGATAGTCATTGATTTGACTAAGGAGCTTTCTATAGAGCGTAGGGTTGGTTTGCTTAATAATAGAAACAGCAAAGTGCATTGCCTCTTCAGGGAGTGCTTCAGCCTCTTTACCCTCTACCACCTGTATCAATTTCTGCATTAACAGAGCTGCACCATTAGCATCCTGCTTTATACCATTCACCTCAATCTTCTGTAACACCTTGATATCCACACCAATGCGCTTAGTGAAATCCTTAATAAGCGCAATTGTTCTAGGAGATGCTACAGGAGAGTCAGGAGCACTTACAGTTGCATCCTCAGGAACCTCACCATTATACTTATCCCATAGATAGTAGGCAACATCTTCCCCTTTAGCAGCTACAAGGTTTTTCCAAGAGTCGAGATTAATATTTGGACAAGTGGCCATTAACAGATTGCTTTTAAAAGTTTACCAATTTCTTTAGGTGTATACCCTATCTTCTCTAACAATTGTGCGTTTATATCTGATATTGCGTATTCATTACCATCCCTGAGTTTCAGCTTTCCAGAAGGTGTAGAAACCTTAGTGGCTGGTGAAGGTACAACAGTTTCTTCAGCTACAGTGGTGGGACCAAAGAACTTTATCAAATTAGCATCAGGAATTTCGTTATCCACCTTTATGGTTCCATTATTTAGAACAGAAGGTCTGCTGTCTAAGTAGTATTCAGATACCAACTGACCATCACCATACAGGTTAACTAACTTATATACGTGTTCTCCTTTAGCTGTTACAAGAGGTTCACCGTTTGCATATTTCACCTTCTGATAACCAAATACATTCTTCAGAGATAGGTCGCCTTGAGCTTTTTGTCTAGCAAACATTGTACGACTTACAGACTGACCTGTTTCCAGGTCAATCATTTCTCCTGTCTTCTTGTTTGTTACAACACGAGGAATCTTCAAGAAGTCATACTTTACAGTGTCTGAGTTGTAGTTTTCATTCAACAGAAGCACTCTACGGTCTGAAGAATCTATCTTAAGATTGGCAAGTTCTAGTGTTGGGAACAAAGGTGAGTAGTATTGATACACCTCAAAATCACCAATCTCTCCAACAGGAAGCTGAGATGACAAGTAGAACTTAGGTCTACCAGGAGAATACACAGGTTTCTCACGCTCTTCATTATCTATTGTAAACTGTAGTGTAGGTACAATTGTGTTATCCTTCCAGTTGTTCCTATAGAAAGCTCCTTTAGAGAAGCTCTTGATTTCTTCTGTGGATGTCAGAGGATCAATGATAGGCTTAATTATTGGTGACAAGTCCTCAACAGGCATGATGTTTCTAATAGATATAGAGGTTTGATAGGTGCCTTGAAGTAGAGCAATCTTGAGTAGTCCGTTGTATAACTCTGGTTCTACCACCTTTAGCTCTCTCATCATGTCTGTATACATGTCTGTATCAAAGGCATCTTTTAGATTAGCTCTAAGTCTAATACTCTTTGCACCACCCTCAATTCTGTCAGAGCTCACCACTTGTAACTCATTGAGAATCTTCATCTCAGGATGTCTTTTCTTAGCCTGAGCTAGTTGGTCAGCCACAGATGTATTATCTACAGCCAGCGCTTTGATCTCTGTATTCAGGGTGCTTTGAGTCTGTATTACAAAGTCAAGGAAGGATGCTTTCGCCTTACCAGCAATCCTGTTAAAGTCTTCTCCACTTAGAAACTCTTCTTCTAAGAATGGCCTAATTGTATCTTCTATTATGATGGTAAAGTCATCCTTCTCTGTCTTAATAATCTCTCCCAAGGAAGACATAGCACCATCAATATACTTAGCCTGGTTTCCTATGAAAGAAGAGTCTAGTATCTTGTCCACAGAGGAGAATATGTTTTTGTTTCTAGCAGTTACTGTTCTAGTTTGTTTTCTGCTAAACTCATCACTACTCCTAAATTTAGTAGTGTCATAGTTAGATGCCTGTGTAAGCCTGAAGTTGTATTCAGCCATCTTAGCATACTTCAAGAACTCATTAAAGATTGCCTGCTGTACACCATTGTCCTCATTGTTAAATTCCTTGGCATAATACTTCCTGATATTATCCTTGAGCATACCAGGATCAAATGTATTAACCTTGATAGATGTTGGGAATAGACTTTTAACATAGTCTCTATTCTTCTCACTAAACAATCCTTTTGCATCAATGCTGTCCAGATAGCTCAGGTATTTTCTAATGATGGGCTGGTTAAGGAACCAAATGGTGTTCTCTCCAGCACCAATTCTTTCTAAGAACATGAATGTACTTACAACAGAGTTAGAACCAATAATCTTCATAATGTAAGGATCTTTGGCTACATCCACAAATGATGTGGCATATCCAGAGAGCCTGTCAGAGATGTACTGTGTACCATCCGCTGTCATCTTTCCAGAGATAGAGATATATTCTTTTCCATCAACAATCACCTTGTTATGTGGAAGTGCTATCTTACCATCTCCTAATATCTTCTTATCAAAATTAGACAATGCTTCAAATCTAGTTGGATCAATGTACACCTCAGACTTCTGTGTAAGTGATTGACCTGTAATGTTTACAGCAGCAATGCCCACCCACTTCTTAGCTGTTACAAATGCATTTCTAAGAGTGGTCATGAATGTGCGGTTGAGAAGCCTATTAGGAATAGTGGTCTCATCCTCACCTCTTAGTGTGTCTAGCTCTGTGGCAGCCTTAGAAAGTCCAGCATCATCTACAGGAGAAACTAAACGATCAAAGTTCTCAGGCAGTGTAATCATTTCCTCTAGAGCATCGTAGTATTCATTCTCTAAAGAACGTCTGTACATATCCTCTACAAACCTATTCTTTAGCTTAGCCTGTAAGTTTACATCTCCTAGCTTTTCAAGCTCTTGTGTCACTCTTTCCTCAAATGCATCAGAGTTTGTCTCATCTGCCAGGAGTACATCTAGAAGATTGGCATATCTGTCAACCAGGTTATTTGGATCTTCCAGCCCATTAGCTAGTATTTGTGTAGCCTCTAGAAGCTCAGCTTTGTTTATCTTCTTCTTCTCAAGGGTTTCATCAAATACGCCAGCAAAGAACTCTTTTGTAGCTTCTTCTGAGCCTTGGAATTTAACCAGCTTGATATCACCATTCTTATCTATATAGGTAGATCTGAGATAGGTGTTCATCTTATCTATGTCAAAGTCAGATCCTGCTTTTGCAGTCACCTCAGAAGGCACAACAATTGTAGCACCCATAGACTGGGGCAAGAATCCTTTAACACGGAACACCTCAATAGAGGACATAGACTGTGTAGGAATACGGAAACCTATACCCTTCAGGATTGTATTACCCTCTGGTGTAGTGTTCAGGTATTTAAGAATAGCTTCATCATTAGGGAATTTCTTCTTGCTAAACTTGCCTCTGAACCAGTGAGGTAGTAACACCTCCATGTATGGGTCTTTCTTAGTGTAGAACTTAAGAGCAGGGTTAGGACTACCTGGTGTTCTATTTCCTTTTTCCCATCCTGTTACAGGCACCTGTACAGCAGACATACCATTCATCTTAGGACTAACAAGAGCCTTGTTCACCATTGAGAATAGGATGTCCTTTATCTGTTTGTATGCAGGAGATGCCTCAAAAGGAATTGGGAACTGACCATTCTCATCCAGCTTGATAGTATCTTTAGCATTCTCAGCCATCTCCCTTCTAAGCATTTCATACTCAAGGTTTTCCTGTACAGCTGCTGGGTTTACAAGACGGAATCCATCTCCTAAATCTTCTAGTCCAAGTCTGTTCAGAAGAGCCTTGTAGCCATTCTCATGTAAAGCATTAAGAGCCTTTAGATTACGCTCGTAAGCTTTTTTAGCTTCAGGACTACCTTTTCCATCACTGAATAAATCAAGGCTAGAAAGCTTTGTCAGCTGAGAACCACGTGTTTGATCTTTAGGATTTTCGTAAGCATTTTCCACCTGGATACCATAAGCCTTCCAAGGCACTTTCACTAGACCAGTGAATGCTTTCTCATTAATACCACCATCCTTGTTATATAGATTGTTAAGATTTGTAGCTCCCACCTTTCTACCACTCTCAAACACTGCATAGCCAATCTTCTCCTTCAACATTTTTATGTAAAGCTTCTCAAGGTTTGTACCTTCTACAGCCTTAAGATAGAGTGGCATTTGAGAGAACTTGTCAAGCACATTATCAATCATTGTCTCACCAGCCTTCACACCAGATACAATAGGCTTTAACACCTCTGTTACAAACACAGGCTCAGGCTTACTAATCAACTTGCTATCAGCAGCTTGTAACTTAGCATCGGTGTAAGTGTATTCACCTAAAGCAGCCAGTCTATTTCTTGTATAGGCCATTTGCCACTGATGCCAGTTTTCAGCCTCTGTAGTCCATTGACCATTCTTAAGCTTCACCTCTCTATAGGTGTTGTCCATGATTACAGAAGCAGCATCTGCCTCATTGATCTTTGGATAGAGATTGCTAGATACTTCCACATCACTCAAGGTGATGGTGTTTGTAAAAGACTTGTGTAAATGGTAACCAGGATCGTTAGGAGATAGCTCAATTTCACCAGCCTTGTTGTACTCCTTATTAAGGAAGCTGTTGTAAGCAGGGCTGTCAAATGTAGTTCTACGTGGGGATAGGAAGCTCTTGATACGTTTTGTTTCATCAAGCTTACCATCCTTAATCTTGAACTCGTATGGATCACCAAAGATTAGCTTATGGAGCTCTATATTGTTTATAATGTAGTTGGTGTTTACAAATGCCAAGAGGTTGTTTACATCATCCTCAGACATCTTGAACTTGTTTACATTATTCTTAGTAGCAAATGCATCCTGTAGGAATGGATAACTATATTGATTCTCACCCACTTGTGAGATTTGATTGTTATTTAACAGGAGTTCTTTTGTCTCAGTGGCTGTCTTATTAATAAAATCAATAACAGATGTGGTGATTGTTTCTATGTTGTCATCAATATATTTATTGATTTCTCCTTGTGTAGCACCCTCAGCAATCAGATTATTGATGTTCTTAAGATCTTTGTCACTGAGCATCTCTTTGAAGAAACGCAGCTCACTAGCCTTGTCTCCAACATTTTTAATCTTCTTTCTGTTCTCAGCATCTAGAGCTAGAGCCACCTCATCTTGTAGGTAGCCCTTGAATATATTTTGAATCTTAGTGGTAGCTCTACCACCTACAATATCCTCAAAGCTGATGTTATTACCAAGATTGATAGTCCACTCTGTAGAACCATCTGCAGGTACAAGGATGTAGTAGTTACCATTAATGTTCTCATTAATCTCTTGTGTAAATCTACTACCAAGTGTTAGTCTATTTGTTGTAGTGCCTTTGTCTGTATCCAGCACCTTTGTTCCCTGGATGGTGCCAATCTTTAAAGACTTGATTCTCTTGCCTTCTTTGTTAAAGAACAAGCCACCATTTTTAAGCACTACACTATTTGTAGAGAATACATCATTAAGTTCAGGTCTGAGTTCTTTCAGTTTCTCTGCAGTGTCTACACTGTTAAACTCGTTCTCCATAACAGAAGGAACATTGTTATCAGCATAAGACTGAAGACGTTGATTCTCAACACCAAAATATGTGCTATCCTGGCTAGGGTTGGTTGCAGCAATATATAGATTAGATAAGTCAGAGAGTTGAGGATTGATACCAAGAGTCTTGCCTGTAAGGCTTCCAATGTCTGGGGTTTTCTGTATGTAAGTGTAAATACCAGCTACGGCCTCAGCAAACTTTCTCTGTTGAGGTTCTTTCAAAGATGTATAGACACTAAGAGGAAATCCTACACCCATGTTGGTTAGAAAGTCAACCATTGGTTTAGGCTCCTTAGGGACAGCAGTGGGTAGTTTTGATCTATCCACCTGGTAGGTTTTATCCAGTTTGTTCTTTCTGATGATAGATTTAGGGTCATCAGCCAGGGCTTTCATATTCTCAAACCACTCACTCTGTAAAAGTTTACTAGTGGTAAACTGGTTAGCAGGGGCTGTGTATACACTAGACCCATCAATATATTGTATTACAGCATTAGGCTTTTGCTTAGTGAATGTCTGGAAGAAGTTGATAAACAGTCTCCAGTCTTCTTTAGTCTTAAAGTTGTCAAAAGGAATAGTTCCTGTAGAAAGATCACCACCCACACGCTGGAAGAAGCGAACATAAGTAGCATCAGCCTTGGCTAGGTCAGATAGTTTTTTATCTAATATGTTAACATCTGTAGTGTTGGACAATTTGTCAATCAAAGTGTTGAACACTCTACCAAAGCTTGTTAGCTTATATCCTATAATACTAGATAGTACACGTTTAGGAAGAGATAGAGAGGATGCGTTCTTCTGGTTGGTAGGTTCCACTTGTGGAAGAGTTGCTAACAAAAACTTGATAGCAAAAGGAGAAGTCTTTTTCCAGTCTGTAGAGAATGGCTCAGGAGCATAGTCTCTACTAGTAATGTTCTCATCGTTGATATCAATAGTGTCCTCTTCATTAAAGTTGATACCTAATGTACGAAGCTTCTCTTTGGTTCTTACAACCAGTTGATTGAAACGCTCTTCACCAAGTTGTTGGTATTTTCTTTCTGTAGGGCTAGCATAAGCCTCTTTGATTCTATCAAATATCTCCTTACTTGTGATTTTCTTTATATCATATAGGGACTTCTTGCTGTCTCCAAATATAAACTGAGCAGCACGAATAGTCATGTCCTCTGTGAACTCATAGGCCTGTGTTTCTGTCAGCCCAGGAATACGCATGTATTCAGGAGTGGCAGCAGCTACAGAAGCTGGGAGGGTTAGGTCTTTGAACTTACCCTCATCAATAGCCTTGAATAGTCCTTCTTTCAGAGAAGGTTTCTGTACAAAGGATTTGAAGAACTCTATAATGCTTCTGAAGAACTTCAGGATTCTTTCTCCCAAGTTACGTGCAGGAAGCTTGCCCATTCTGAATGCACCAAAGTCATCAGCAATTCTTTCCTTAGCCTGCCTATCTGTAGCTTCAGCATAGTTAATCTTCTTACCAGAAGCTCTATCTGTAAACTGACCAGCCTTAGCTCTGAACTCATCAAGAATCAGTTGTCTTTGTTCAGGGGTAAGGAATCCTTTCCATATACCTTCAAAAGCCTCGTGGTAAGGAGTGGTGCCAGGAGCACCCTTGTAGAACTTAGCTACACCATTTTCAAACACACCCCAAGCCTTCTCATTATCATATGTATCTACCAGATTATCAAGCACCTCAAAAGGAATACCAGGAACCTTCTCAGCAGCCCAGTTTTTGAATAGCTCTATCTGTGCATCTGTAAGTCTTTCTACACCAGCCTCTTTCACCCCCACTCTCATGTATTCATCTTGAGGGGCACCAGTCTCTCCAGGATTGTATGTTTCTGTTGTAGGTTTAGCTCCTTCTAAAGCAGCTAGTTCTGCATCATACTTAGCATCAATTTTACTAGCATTAGCTTGTTGTCTTGCTACAATTTTTTGATAATCTTCATCACTTATATCTGGATCTTTTGCAAGAGTTTCTCTCATTTTAAGATTCTCATCTAACTCCTCGTTTCTTCTTCTTTCTATATCAGCTTTCTTAGCTTCTATATCAGAAACAGGAGCTGCTGCAGGAGCAGGAGCTACAGGGGCTGCTGGAGCAACCTTTTGAATGTCTTGTAATTCTTTTACAAGTCTACCAGCTATGAATGTTTTAACCAGCTCAATGTCATCAGCTGAAGGATCAAATACGTTAGCAGCCTTTAATGCTGGAACAATAGAGTCGTTGATTAACTTACCATTCTTAGCAACATTAACCACTGTATCATTCTCAACAATATCATTAAAGGCAATATCTATCTTGCCATCTGTAATCTTACCCTTAAACTGTACAGGTCCAGCAGTGAAACCATTGAAGGTGTTCACTGTCTCACCATCCATGACAAACTCACCTATAACATCTTTACCCTCAGCTACAGGGGCAGCCTTAGGAGCCTGTATAACAGGAAGCTCAAAGTCAATTAATGTTGCATATTTCTGCTTGAAGGAATATGGAACAGCTTCTGTAGGTTTAGCAACAGTGGTTACAAGAGGTGTTTGATCAGCGCTTCTACCTTTCTTACTTAACAGATAGGACTGGTAGTTATCCCATTCCACTTCCACTAGCTTATCATCCTCCACCTTATATTCATAGAAAGGCTCATAGAACCTGTCTCTGAGGGTGGTGTTATTGATAGTGTGGAAAGCTTCTTTGAGCTGATCTACTATCTCAGATTCTTTATTTACAAGGTCTGCAGGGGTGTAATTCTTACCACCCAAAGACACCTCACCTGTAGCTGTGTTGATGAATATCTGGTTACCAGTGGTGGTACCAGTCTTTCTCCAATACAGTACGTTCTGAATATAGTTAGCTAGATTGACATCCAGCTTCTTGGTTTGCTGGAACTTATCCATCATGGTTTTAATAGCCATGTAGACAGCTTTAGCTTTGCTAGCTCCCAGCTTATTATTGTTTACAATCTGGAGGGTGTCTCCATATTGTAACACTGTAAGACCGTTGTTGAACTTAATGTTCTCACCATTATGCACAATGCTACCATCTGTTACCACTTGTAACAATCCTTCCTGTGTAGCAATCCTATCTTCAGGGATTAGAATATCACCCACTTGGTTTCTCTCATACTTACCATCTACAATATTCATGATGGCAACACCTCTGGATATAGCAAATCGATATGCCTTTATAGGAAATGCAGGGTTCTCAAATAGCTCAGCTCTTTTTGCACCCCATGCTTTAGAGGCTGCTTCAGCTTCAGCTAGTTGGTCAGCTCTGAATCTAGGTTTACCAGATCTATCATAGAGAGAAGTGGTGGGCATTGTTTGGAATATAACTCGTTGAATATCAACGGGTTGACCATTCACCTCAGCAATACGTTCACCGTTCTTATCTACAAAGAATGTTTTACCACCATCTTGTTCTACAAACACCTGTGCTACAAATCCAGTTTCTATGTTTTTAGAATCACTAGAATCTTCTGACCCATAAGAAAGTTGTGTAAGTCCATTAAGTCCTAGTGCAGTTTCTTGGTTTGGTGTAACAAGGATGGTTGCAAGACTGTTTCTATTAGCAAAGTTCTTAGCGTTATTTAAGAACTCTCTAGAGTTTCTAATGTGTACAGGCTCATCAGCACGCTCTGTAGGAGTGATGCCAGAGATGAATAGCTTTGAAGCAGCCTTGAGCTTACCCTGACTAGCAGCCATAGCTTCTAGCTCTTCTGCTGTAGGAGGAGGAGGTGTAGCAATAGTGGCAGACTTGTTTTCAATCTCAGCCTGTTGCTTTTCTAAAGCAGCTCTGTTCTTTATAAGCTCCTGTTGCTGTCTTTTTTCTTCCTCTCTACGCTCAGTGATTTCCTTTGTTTGTCTATCAAACTCAGCCTCAATATCATTTATAAGTTCTTGATTGTCAAGAGAGTTTACAAACTGTACAAGATTCTCTTCAGGCTTTTTAATACCCTTATACTTATCTTCTTTCAGAACAGTTTTGATAGCACTGTTCAGGGTATCTTCCATTTCCTTTGAGGTGTTATCCTCTTCAGATATTACAAACTGATCAAACTCTTCAGGGCCTAAGAATGTAGTTTTACCATTAGGCAGTTTCACTTCTAGTTCTCCTCCTAAGGTTTGTGATAGAACAGTGAGTTTAGGAGCCAGAATGAGTTCACTACCTTCTTTTCTTAGAGGTTGAGCTAAAGAGTATTCCTTACCAATCTCTAGTTTTCTTGTAGCTTCCTCAATACCAGCATCTTCTACAGATACAGGAACTTCCACTGTATCTCCAAACTTTACATCAGGATCTGTTTCATAATTCAGAGGGTTAGCCTTGATATCATCATACTCACCCATGAACATCTTTCTACGCATAGAAAGTTCTATCACATCCTGAAGAGCAGTCTTTAAACCATCCTTCACCTCAGAGGTGGTATCTAAATCATTGATGGTGTCTAAAGCCTGTTTAGTTGCTTCTCTATTAGGCTTGTTTTCTTTCATGATGGTCTTAAGAACATCACCTGTCAAAACACCATACTCAGAAAGAATATTGTTAAGCTGTGGAATACGAACATCATAGTCAGCTATTTTACTAGCTGCATACACCATCTTGTCAATTACATAAGGAGAATACTTACGAGAACCATCCTCTTGTCTCACCCCTGCATATCTAAGATTGAGAGACTCATAGAAATCATTGGTTGTTTTAGCTACACGTTCAATGTTTTCAAGTCTCTTTCTATATGTTGGAACTGTGTCATTTACATTAGCAACTCCTTGAGCCTTGAGTTCAGCAAGTCCTTCTTCAGTGGTGGCAGCATTGCGAAGGTCATTAAGATCACTCATCACCATATCAAACCTACCATACTTGATTCTTGGTGCTAAGTAGTTGTGCATGAGATCCATGTGTAGGTCTCTAGCCTCTAACTCATTACCCTGAATTACAGCATTCTCTTGTTGCTCCTGAAGCACAACAGCTCTATTAGCATAGCTGAGTTTATCTTTTACTGCCTCTTTGAATGTAGGAGCACTGTTGAGCTGATTGATGAAACGATTGGTGTTATTGGTAACTTCTTTTGTTTCTTGTATCTTACCCTTGGCTTGCAAGAGTCCTCCAGTGATACCACCAAGTACAAGACTCTCCATACCCTCTTTGGATACAAGAGCACCTACACCCTCTTTGTTCTCATCCTCTCCAACAAGTCCATATAAGAACCCATCCACCCACACATCAGCATCATTAGTTCTGTTAGCCTTGTTAAAATAGTTTTGTGTACCCACTTGTAGGGCATACTGAGCCACCTCTTGAGTGGCTTCCTTAGGATCAAAGATGTATCTACCTACGCCTGTAAACTTATCATAGAGTCTACCAAACTTTGTAGTGGCTGTGTTTGCCACATACTTTCCTTCTTTAAACAGCACATCATCCACCTTACCACCAATAGCATTGGCAGCTTGTCTAGTGTTTCTGTAAGAAGAGCCTAGGAGATAGGGAAGTTGTTTGAACTCTGTCAAACCAAGAATTCCCACATTAGCAAAGAAAGAGGTTTTACCCACTTGATCAGCTTTAGCATCAATATCTGCTAACGCCTGTTCTGTAGGTTCCTGTCCTGTTTCTTTGATATATTCAGCAATCAGGTTTTCTCTAAATTCTTTAGCTGTCTGTAAAGCCTCAAAAGAAGCTTCACCTGCAGAAGAATATACAGCAATAGCTGTTCTTCTAGCAGCATCACTAAACCTAGCAAAGTCTGTTGTTGTCTTTGCTATCTTAGCTAGCTCAGAACTTCTAGCTGTCAAATCTGCAATAGAAGAAATTCTGTTCTCAAGAATAGCAGCTGCCTCAATATTCTTAGCAGCACTGAATGCTCTAGATGTATTTCTAAGTAGGGGTGAGAATAACTTAAATGCCTGAGATGCTTCAGCAGCACTAGCTCCTGCACTAGCAGCTCTACCAAGTGCAGCACCAGCTCTTACAAGTCCAGCATTTGCAATGTTACCACTAAGCATGGCACCTACAGCATAGCCAGAGTTCTTAATAAGCTTGTCAAATAAGAAGTTGGTAGTGAATAAGTTACTAGGAGAATACCATGCAGCATCCTTCTCAGCCTGTGTATAGTAGTTGGGTAGATATTCATTATCCACCTTTGTGTTCCACTCATCTAACTTTCGCATCACCTCATTATCCCATACATCAGCAAGTCTTCCTGTAAACATAGACTTGGGTATTCCGTAGAGCATACCAAAACCACCAGCAATTGTAGTGGCTGCAAGGTTGAGTCCTTTTAAAACACCATTGGCAGCCTTATCCCAGTTAGACTGTCCATAGGCTGCAAAATCTTCGTAATTAGGAATAGTGGGATTGAAAGCTGTATAACGCTTGTTCTCAGACAGTTCTTTATTTGTAATAAAGATGCCCTTTTCAGTGAAGTCAGAGTTCTTTGTAGCAGCATTCAGTCTGTCAAATACATTCTGGCTGCTTGATAAATTATCAAAGCCTCCCCCACTCCCATTAGTGAATGTCATGGGAGCAACAGGGGTGGGTGCTTTTATCTTTACATCAATAGATGGACGAGGGTCCTCCTTAATGATAGGTTGAAGATTTTTATCAAAATCAGGCATTACCGAGCTTATTTAAGATTTCTAATTTCCTGCTTCCAGGCTTCAGGAACACGAGGATCGCTTAAAAACAGTTGCTTAACCTCAGCATCTGTGAGAGTGGCTACAAAGTTGGTAGCCTGATTTACATCCATAGGATTGTTATCAAGCTGCAAGTTCTTCCAACCAGAAGGTAGCTTTACATTAAGATTTAAGTAGTTCTTACTGTGATTGTTCTGATTCCACTTTAAGTCTGCTGAAACAGCTAAGCTTCTTACATTGCCAAAATTATATTGTTGGAACTGAGCTTGTGTAGGATCATTTGTAGGATTGGTGTTTCCGTTGTTAAGCTGTTGAGCCATAACAATTTGCCTTTGAAAATAGGAAGGTTCATTCCCCACTCTTGGAAGTTGACCAGCTTCTTCAGCTGTTAAAGGAATTAGTTTTTCTTCACTACCCTTAGCTAGAACAAGGAATGTTTGATCACCCTGCACGAGCTTTTTATATTGAACATCATCTTTGTCTTTTCCAGCCAACCAACTTCTAGCATCAGCAGCTTCATCTCTAGAAAGTGTAGCAGCTCCTCCAGGTATACCAGCTATGTCCTTATCAAACTTCAATAAAGCACTCATGGCAATTCCCTCAAATCTATCTCTAGACATAGCTCCATCTTTATTAGAAACTGTGTAGTTGGACAGCATTGGGATGTATGCACCTGTCTTGTCAAGAAGTTCTTTAGAGACAGCTTCATTAATAGCGCTTACAACACTTCTATTTTTATTAACAGCACTACTATATCTTCCAAAAGTGGCATCTAGTAACTGATTAGTCCTAGCATCTGTTTTTAGTGTTCCCTTTCTGTAATTATATAAAACTCTCTCTTTATCTGTAAGGTTGGATGGATCTATAGATATTCCACCAGTGCCTGCTCCTCCTGTTCCACCAGTGTAACTTTTAGTGAATTTTTCTTTACTAAGGTAGTCAAGGATTTCTCTTTGTGTAAATGTCTGACCACCAATGGTTAATGTAGGCAGTCCCTTAATATCTTTAGTGACAGCATCCTGAGCTGCTCTCACTTCTGGAGAACTAAGAGCATTCTTTTCAGCTGTTTTAATTGCAATGTTTAAACGGTTTGCATCTCTTCTATTAGCCAGGATGACATCAGCTTCATCTCTCCATTCTACGGGAATAGCATCCTTTTTACCATTCTGATATTCTGCAAGACGTGCTTCTATCATACCTCTTGTAGCACCAGGAATAGCTTTTGCCATAGCATCTATTCCATTCATGGCAGCTGTTTCCTTTGCATTCACATCAGTTCTCATGGCTACAACAGGATCTTTAACCTGTGTAGATTGTCCTCCGTATGTAGTGAAGTCTGATCCTACACCAAAGAGCTCAATCTGTTGTTTTTGGAACTTAAGCTTGAATTCTTCTGTTGCCATGTTCATGTCAAACTTGTCCTTAGTCTCTCTCCAGTTTTGAGCACGTACAGAAAGATTAAACTGACTTTCATCAAGAGCAAACCTTCTTTCCCAATGTTGAGCTTCTAGAACAGGGTTGGTGAGAACATTGGTTTTTGACTTCTCCCAAGAGAAGGCATTTGCAAACTGTGCAATAGCTCCATTTCTATAAATGATACCCTTAGCCTCTTCAGGGTTTTGGCGTATCATTGCTATTTCATTATCTAGTTGTTGTTTGAGCTGAACCTTCTGAGCCTTGAGAGACTGAATGCTGTTTAAGGCAGCAGTCTTTTCTGCTGGGCTTGAGGAGCTCATGTTTGCTAGTCCTTCTAAAGCACTGATTTGTTTATCTGCTTCAGCTAGCTGACCTTCATATCTAGTTTTAGAATAAACAGATAGTTGCTCAGGAGTGGCATATCCTCTGAATGTATATCTGCCATTGATATTCAATTGGTTAATATCATCAGGAGTGAGACTAGCTCTTAGAGCATTCTCAATTCTTGCAGCTGATATATCTTCTGTAGAAACACGCTGCATAGCTGCAGCAATCTTATCAGTTTGAAGTCTACCTGTAACAGGATCTATTACTTCTGTATAAGGAAGGTCTTGTTCTCTTAAGTTGGGAGCAATTGACTTTAAGACATCCAAGAACTTCTTGTCAACATCAATGTATGGTGTATATCTATCTGTAAATCTTTGGTTTACATCTGTAGAAGAAAGCCAACTATTCACCTTCTGGCTAAAGTCCCATTGGTTTTGCTGAGAGGATTTACCATCAGCAATAGCCTTTTCCATGTCTGCTTTTTGCTTCCTATACCAAGCTGTAGAGCCAACAGCTCCTTGTATAATAGGGTCTTTCCCAATCTGGTTAGCCATACCAGAAACTGAGTTAACAAGCTGGAAATTAGAGAAATCCCCAGCAGCTACGGTTTTAAGGTTGTTCCCAAGTTCATTGAGCTTAGACTGTAGATAGGCTTTATCCACATCTCTAATCACGTCCATCCCAGCAATATTGTCTATCTGGGTCTGGATTTTCTGGACACCCTCATCATAGCGCCTCTGCTTTTCCATACCCACCTGCACCATAGCATCCACAGGAAGCTGCTGGATGTACGGGTTAAACTGGGGTAGTATGTCGGTAAATGAAGCCATAGAGCGTTAAGTTACAAATGTAATATGAAATAATATATCTTCCAAGAGGAATAACGAGTTTTAGTAAATCACTCTAACTAACTCAGTTAGAGCTTTTTGAGAGCTTTTACAATTGAGCTGTTCAAATAGTTTTTCTTGACAGCTTTTCCACTTTTTGCAGGTAGTGTTTCAGGCGTACCCACAGTGGGTATATTGAACTGAGCCACCTGGAAATTTTGAGCTCTAAAGCGAGGATCAAAGCGGTAGTTGTAAAGATTCTCATATGTAGCTAATGTTCTGTTCTCCAGCTTGTTCTGAGCATATTTAGCAGCAATAGAATTGAGAGCAGACTGTGTTGTAGCCTTAGTTTTAGATAGGGCTTGTTGCTGACGAACATACTGTTGGTCTAGAATACCCAGATTCTGAAGCTGAGTTTGATTTAGAATATCTCTGTTCTTCTCATATACACGCTGTTTTTCAGCCTGGTTCAGTCTGAACTGCTCACCCAGCACCCTTTGATTAGCCTGATATTTCTGGGCATTTAGTATAGAGAGTGCCTCAGGATTGTATCCTGTGAGCCTTTGTGTAGCGTTATAGTCAGCCTGGTTAGCATTTAGAATGTCCTGTAGGGATATGTCAACAGGTGTAGAAAGTAGTGGCTGTATCTTCTGTGCCCATACAGGCTCCACTTGGTTGGTAGATAAAGCATACAACTCACCAATTAACTGGTTAGGGTCTAAAGGTTCTACATCACTGGGTCTCAATGCGTTAGCAATTTGACCAATAGCTGAGGTGAGAAGTGCTGTGTTATCCTTCTTTGCTGTAACAGGTGTTGTGGTTTTAGCAGCTGTAGGAGTGGCTGATATCTTTGGAGCAATAGCTGCTTTGGATAGATCACCAAGTTTTGTTCTTGGAAGTTCACCAAATTGACTTCTGTCTAAAAGAGCCTTGTAGCGTTCTGTTCTAGGTCCAAAGATTCTGTCAATATTACTTCTTACATCTGTCTTAGGAAAACCCTTAGTCCTTCCATAAGATGTTACATCATATTCAGATAGCACTTGTAAAGCTAGATCTGGAGCAATTCTGCTAAACTCCTTTTGGAAAAGTTCCACCTTCTCTCCAGTGCCTTGAGCTTTAGCCTCGTTGTAAAGTCTGGTAAGGTAGTTGTAATCAGAAGTGTTAACTGTTCCAGGGCGTGATGTCACTATAGGTAAATCATCAGAAAGAGTGGGTGCAGCAGCAGTGGTGGCAGCAGCAGCAGCTCTAGCAGCAGCGTTTGCTCTTCCTTGAGAAAACTGACGACCAGATGGTTGTTGAACCATTTGATATGGAAGAAGTCCTGGTCGCAAAGGTTCTATACCTAAACCAACTTGAGCTTTAGGAATATTAGCACCTTTCTTAGCTGATTTAACATCACCCTTGTCTGTCACCTTTATAAGCTCTTCTTCATCTCTTGTGCTGTGTATAGCATTCTGAAGAGCTGCTAAATCTTGTACATCTTCTCCGTACATTTTCAGCTTTTGGTTACCACCGTTTATTGTAGCTGATAAACTGTTCATTTTCAACAAGTCAAACTGGTTTTGTACATCTAGATTTTCAAGCTCATCAACAGCTTTTTCAATCTTTTTGTTCTCTTTGTTTTGTTTCATTCCTAGGTCTTTTGCGTAGTTTTTAATCTTCTGACCAGCCACTTCAGGTTTGCCAAGAAGGTTTGCAAATCCTTTGGTGAGATTGATATTACCAAATACAGTGAGATTGGTATCTCCTGTTCCACCATCACGTAGCTTTACAGCAGGCTCACCACGCTCCACCTCTACAGGATTGTCACCATAGGTGATACCAATACCTGTGTT
>Ga0315901_10000999_pt1 | contig 40992 bp, 54 predicted proteins | sample LakEriMetagenome_10_FD_203761 | JGI IMG/M metagenome (GOLD analysis project Ga0315901, IMG submission 203761) | Freshwater fungal communities from buoy surface, Lake Erie, Ohio, United States - Buoy 2 MA116 | ecosystem: Environmental > Aquatic > Freshwater > Lake | place: USA: Lake Erie, Ohio...
CACCTATATGAAACTCTCCACCGCCCAAAAATCCATCCTCTCCAAACTCGGAACCAATGCCGCCCTTGAAGCACTCCGCCTTAACGAGGAGCAAGGTGAAGGCCCGGCCATGATTGCGCGCGAATTTGATATTACCATCCCGCAGGCGAACGCGCTGATTAATGCAGGGCGCAAGATCAAGGCGTAATCCTCACCCCATAAAACGCCATCCAATATGAAAAAGACATACCGCTTTTTGCAATTCAACGAAGAGGTCTGGCGCGGCGCTGCCTACGATACAGCGCACGCTGAAGAACGATTTTTAGACTCATGGGATGAATCTCCCGGCTCCCTTGAACGCTACACGCTCCAACGTTGGGGAACTGTCAAATACGGCCACGACCTCAAGGGTAGGGGCTGGGTGACGGTTTACGAAAACGCATGCCTTACGGCCTAACCACTCCACCCTCGCCAAAAATGACACGCGACACAATAAACCCCGAATTAGCCAAAATCGCCTTTGCGCTTGGCTTTCATAGTTGGCCTCTCTTGCGCCGTATCGCTCTAACCATAGCAACGCGCCAGATGTGGGAACTCCACGAAAACGGCCATTTCCAAGCGGGAGCGGCCTACCTTGGCAAAATCTGCCGCCGCTTTCGCCTCGGTGACTATCGCGAGGCCTGCCGCCAGCATCTTAACAACTTTTAAGACCATGATCCGCCCCACCCTCCTTTCCGCCCTCTACCACGCCCTACGCACTCTCGCCGCTTGGATCATTATGGCCGCTCTCTTCACTCTGCTCTTTTTTGTCCCATGAAATTCACCACAAAGCTAGAAACCACCGTTCACGAATGCGACAAAACGGGCCGCACTTTCCTGCGATTCGTTCCGGTCATCACTCCGCTGCAATGCGCCAGCGGACAACTAAGAACCGCTTGTTTTGAAGCATGGATTGATGAGCCGGAAACCATCGCCAAGCAACGGGCCGCCGCGTTGAAAAGTGCCGCTGAAGCTCTCGCCTACCTTTTTTCCTAACCACGCCTCAACATGAACACCGATAAAATGCACCCTGACTCCGATCTCGCCCACTTTCTCGAAAGCCTGCTTTTCACCATACCTGAGAACGAGCCGGAGGAATTGCGCGAGGCCTCCATTTATGATTTCTCCACGGCCTTTCGAGAGGCCGCGCAAGGCTTCATCTCCGGTTTTCGTGACTACCTCGCCACGCATCACGCGGAGCTTTGTGAGCGCGAGGGCGAGCTTGACCGCTCCTTTGGCGGGAACGTCTATTTCAGCCTATCAGGCCACGGTTGCGGCTTTTGGGATGACCGAAACAGCGAGCTGGGCCGCGCGTTTGATGACGCTTTAAAGGCCTATTCTGGCAGCACTCACCGCTTTGAGGAACTAGATTGCCTACTCTCCATGGATGAAGAGACGGGCAAGATTGATCTAGCCTTTCTCCCTGAGTTCCTAGATGAGCAACGTGCGCGCATTTTCACTGTCTAAGCCATGAACGCCATAGAGCAACACACACAAGCCGCCCTCTCCCGCATCTTCCAGCTATGCAACGCCAACCGCGCCGCACTGCTCAAAGCTCGCGAAGATACCAAACTTTCCCGCGTCCGTCTCTGGTATAGGGACGGCGAAACAGAAAACGAAAACCACAAAACACGCCAACACATGAAACGCCCTAACATCATTCCCGGCCCTTGGAAACTTGGCCTTAGAGCCTCCGAACGCTTCATTTACGGAGCGCTAGGGGCTGAGGTATGCAACCCCAACGGCTTTTTCAACAATGAGGCCGAAAACCTCGCAAACGCCCGCGCAATCGCCGCCCTGCCCGCCTTGCTGGAGGCTTTGGAATCATGCCTTGAACGCATGGATAAAGTGCAAGCCATGACAGACTATCCGCTGGCATGGCCGCGAGAGCAAGCCCGCTCCGCCCTCCGCCTCGCCGGTTACGAATTTTAACCCCTCGCCAACTGAAAACGCATGAAAACCGAACTCCAAAAACAACTGGCAAAAATCGCCCCTTCAATCTGCATTCAAACGCTATGGGAGCATGACCCCTTCTCAGGTCCAATCTCAAAAGACTGCGCCGGTTTTTCCCCGAAAGACGACCATAAATGGCAGGCATGGCAAAGCGAAATCTGCGCAACCTGCATATACGATGGTGAAGAAATCACCGGCTCTGCCCACCTTGGCGGCACCTATGAGCTTTGCGGGGATGATCCAGCAATCAGCAACCCGGAAATCAGCGGCTACGAAAACCAAATGACGGTGGAAGCCTTGGAAGAACTGGCAAAGGAGCTTCCTATCGTTTCCGCTCGCAGTCTCCAAGATCAAATCCGCGCCGCTCTCTCCTTTCTCTCCACCCTCAACTAATAAACACCCATGCCCACCCTAAAAACATACAAACACGCACACACGCTAACCCTCCCCAGTTACCCCGGATACCGCCCACCCATCGGCGAACAAAAACGCCACGCTATCCGCTGCATTCTCGCTCTCGTTGCGGTTGCGGTTGTCATCGTCATTCTGTAAGCTCTACAATCCTCACTAAAACACGCTATATGAAAACCGGCACTTGTCACTTTCCAACGGTTCACGACGCCCGCGACTATTACCGCACTTACGGCTTCAAGCCTGACGACGTTTCCAGCAAAATCGAATCCGGGGAAATTCACATTGGCCCACCTAAAACCCGCGAAGGCCAGCGCGCTTACATCGACGAGGGCGAGCGCCGTTACTTCATCGAAGAATAAAACACACCAAGCCATGAACTCACTGCTAAATAACCTTATCAACGGCAACCTCACGACGGCCAAAAAGCAGGCCCGCCGCTTCTCTCACTCGAAAATCGCCGCCTTTTTCTCGGACTTCATGAGTCCTGCCAAGGCGCGAGCCGCTGCCGACTACCTCAAGCCACGACACGGAGAATGCCTCCAATCCTTGTTTCAGGCCTACTGCGACGCATAAAACCAAAACTCACACATTAAAACGCTATGAAAAACGAATCACTTCCCGCCTCCGTTCTCACCAAAAGCCAATCCCGCCACTTTCCAGAAAGAACCATAACCTTCAATGGGCAGAAAATCAGAGTTCGCGCAAACGTCCGCTACGATGACCGCTGCAACAACGGCCACAACACCTTTTCTATCACCGGCGATTACACCGAACCCGGCCAGTCATGGAATAATGGAGGCAGCGGTTGCATCCATGACGAAATCGCCGCCGCGTTTCCCGAACTCGCGCCGCTCATCAAGTGGCACCTTTGCAGTTCTGAAGGGCCTTTACACTACGTCGCAAATGCAACCCACCACGCCACGCAGCACGGCCCAAAATCGGCATGGGTTTATTATGAGGACAAGGCTAACGGCATCGCGTCCCATTGCGTCAAATATTGCGACATCGGCGAGGCACAAAAAATCTGCACAACGGCAGGTTATACAATGAAAGTCGATGAAAAAACCGCAAAGGAGGCCAATCTGGAATTTGCCCGCTCCACGGCAATCTGGCCGGACGCCACGCAGGAGCAGCTTTTGAATGAGGCCGTGCTAATGGCACGCTTGCCCGCCCTCATGCTTGAGTTTAAGGCCGCTGTTGAATCTCTCGGCTTTGTTTATTAAGTGACCCCATACACGGCGCACCTTTCGCGGGTGCGTCGTAATGGCGTCACCGCCTCGCGAGGGCCTGCCCTGCCTTCGCGATTAACTACGGGCAAACATAAACACAAAACACACGCAATATGATCCACGCAAACCTAGACAACCTTCCCGGCTACATCGCCGCAAACCACATCGTAGGCCTCTCCCTTGACCGTCTCCCCAACGGCCAAGTCCTTGCCTGCGAAGTCCGCAAAGACGAGGCCGGTGAACTCCGCGTTCCTCTCGGCAGTATGTCCACCGCTGATTTCTACACCCTCGCCGCCCGCCTGAAGGTGGAAATCCTCCCTTCGCGCTTCGCCTCCGCTCAGGAACTCGCCGCCCACCGGCAGCAAATCCGGCGCAATGAGGAGCGGGCCGCGCTGGCCGATGAAATCCGCGCCAGCCGCAAAGATGGAAGGGGGGATGCTTGAGTCATGGAAACCCTGCAAATTGAGGCTGGAAAAATGGATAACAACGCGCTCTTGCGAGCCGCTGGCGTTCGCCGCATTCATCCGGGATGGTTTACGGTCTTTTATCGTGGCGTCGCCTTGGATCAAAGCACGATTTGCCACGCGCAACGGAACCGGAAAGGAGCGATCAAACCATGAAAGCGCCTTCTCACGTTTTCACCGCTGGCGAGGCTGAAATAATGCTGGCCGCTTCTCAGCGGGTAAAAGATCATCAAGGCGCCTTGTTTTTCCAAGCTGTTCTTGCGTCCATCTCGAAAGGCTCGCCATACTCTCAGCGATCCCGCCTTAAAGCCAGCGGCGGGCAGTCTCTCAAGCGTCACATTTAACCCTCCACCCCTCGCCGCTCCCTTTAACCGGGGGGCGGCCTTTTCTTCCCCATGTTCTCCCGCCCTCGCTCCCTCGCCCGCTTTCTCGTCTCCTACGCCATCGCAGGCCGCTCCTACTCGATCACGCTGCCCGGACAATCCGCCGCCGCCATCCGTCAAGGCTGGACGAGCTGGCACCGAGGCGCTACGCTGCTATCCGTCGTCGAATGTGACGCTCACGGCCTGCCGGTTTAGGAGACGCGAAGTGATTTTTCCAACCGTGAGACTATTTCCATTTCAAGGATCAGTAGTTTTTCTGCGGAACCAAGTAGCGCGACTAATCCCCTCTGCCTCCCAAGGCTTACTCTTCGCCAGCGTATCCGTCTTAGACCACGCCAATTTACCCCTTTTCGACTGAATCCTAGAGAATCTAGCCAGCGTGAACTCATCCCAAATCCAACGCGACACCGATTTCACGATCCCATTCAACTCTACTTTCCATAAAGGAAACGGAAATTCGGCATTTACAGACACCGCCAAGCCCGAAAGGTAAGTGGCAAAATCATTCAAACTCCGCCCATCTTTCTTAAATTTGAGAACCTGACGGTAGCCCACCTTGCGAATAGCGTCGAAAACCGCGCAGTTCCGGCCAATCGAACTAGGAGCCGCAACCTTTAACTTGTCCTTACGATCAAGGTAGTCATTAAGCCGCAAAAGGTCGTAGGTGCCAGATGCCGCCCAGTCTGTTTCCCATGCGGAATGAAGCGGATTCTTGCAAATCAAGCCGTTGTAGGCCGGATCAGCCCCTAAACGCCTCGCAAAGCCCCTTTCCACGTCCTCAAACAGGCGAACAGGCTCACGGTGACTCTTGGCGCTACACCCAACTGGAACTGTCAGCAAATAGCCAACATGGGCATGTCCATTTTTCCTGTTCACAGCGTAAAAATTAGGTGAAGGCAGCCCTCTCCTTTCTGGCTCGAACCAAGAATCAGGGTGATCCAAGTCAAAGACCATCCAACTCCAACGAAAATCCGAATTGGGCTGAATGTGCCTCTTTTGAGCAGCCTCATCGCGATTCCTCCGCTTCATTTCTGGAAAATGGTCGCAACAAAATGGCCTATCCGGCAGCATTTCCGCAAAACGAGACTTGATGGTGTCTCGACGGTGAGTTAGGCTTTCCAAAGCCACAGGTGAGTCTTGCATACGCTTACTTGGGTTAAAAGCCGCGCAGGAGTAACGATCCTCGCGGCTTTGTCATTTTCGCACACCTTGGAATGAGTCGCAACCCATCATTTCATGTCGCAAAACACTTGCCCTCCTCGCTGAATTACCGTAAGGTTAGACATGCGCTCCACTCAATACGGCGAACCATCCGACAAGGAAATTGACGCCTTGAAACAGCCTCCATCCTGCGAGCAATGCGATGCTCCCGTGTCAGAATACGGCGACCTATGCGAAGATTGCGAAGATCAAAACGAGAATGAACGTTTGGCCGACATTCTTCAAGACGACCTTAAATACCCTGACGATTGATATGAAACATTTACTCAAACCCCAACTCTATGAGCCGCAAAACCTCCGCGCAGGCGACCGCATCCGTCATCCTCTGCGAGGCGAAGGCCAAGTGATCGCTGTCAATAAACCCTACGTCCGGCTCTCGTTTGGCGAGACTTGGGGAGTGTTGCCGGAAAACACCGTCCGCAAAATATGATCCTTCGCCCCGCCATCCAAATCGACGCCGCTACTCGCTACTGCCTTGAACGTGGAGTCGAGTTCAAGGGCCGCGTTGTCCTTCTCGATTCCTCCCTGCTGCGCCGGTTAAAGCTGCCGGGCACCTTTAAACCTCGTAAACGTAAAGTAAAACGCCTCGCACTAACTGAATGCCGCACCTAGCCAGCCAATACCTTGATGCCATCCTCGCCCACCATGTCTCACTCTTTCCCTTACGCGACCGCCTAGCCGTAGAAAACGGTGCCATGCGGGCTATCATCACCTCATGGGCAGCGGTGCATCCTGAATACCTGCGCAAACTCGAACAACAAGCGAAGTTATGAAACTAGAAGACCTAATCCCACTACTCGAACAAGCCGGATGGCGAGAGTTCAAAGACTCGTTCAAAAAAGCTGACAAATGCTTTTCTAAGAGGTTTCCATCTCACGAACAATGCCGCTGCAACGAGGGCAAGGACAAGCAGGTTGAGGTGTATTTGTATGAGTTGGAGCAATGTATGCCATCCTGCATGATAGAAGTCCACGGCGACATGGGAGGGAACGATTGGATCAATCTTAACCGTCACGGCATTGCCGATCCAGACGTTCAGACCATCGAGTCCATTGCCGAATCCCTGCTCCAAACGTGGGATTTTGCCGTCAAACAGCACAACCAACCCAAATGAACGACCTAGAAGCTCTCCTAATCCCCTTCTTTGCAGGTGCCACATTCATTCTGGCCTTCGTCGTCCCTGCCTTCATCGGCTTCAACCGCAACTGGAATGTGCGCCTGCTCAATGAGAAGGCGCAGGAGTTTGATCGCGGGTATGAGCTGGGCCGGAAGTTGAACAATTTCATGCACGGAATCAAAAAGCCAAACTGGACACTTGATAACATGCCAGAATAAACGTAAGGTTACTCCGTGACCGACACACACCGAGGTATTAGCGTTACCTAGTGAAGACTGTTCCCTCCAGTCTGGAATGTCGGAGAGGGCACCTTGATCTTTGACAACTCGAAAGCAGAATCTAGCGGTAAGCGAAAACGGGGAATTGCGACCCGAAGCCTTGCAAGCGAAGTAGTGAGACGTAGCAAACCTCCCGCTGGATTCTGTTTTCCAAATGACTCGGCGCAAAGGTCCGCAAGACCAAACCGCGACACTAAAATCAGGAAGTAACTAGTTCTTGCCTGTTCAATGAGTGTAGGGAGCCTTTCCGGTGAAAGCTGAATGAGAGGCCCGAGTCGCCAATTTGCAACCCGTCTGTTCACGCAGGCGGGTTGTTCTTTTCCGTAAGGTTGAGGTTGTAAATCACACAGCCGCATGTTAATGTTGAAATCTACTCTTATGAGCAACTCTCACACAGCTTGCATTGTGATAGCACTCTGCTATTACATTGACACATGCGGAAAAACAAACGATCTGTTACCCCTTGTATCAAGTGCCTCAAGGCCTTGAACTTCAGCCAAAGAGAAATTTGCGATTCTATCAAAATATCCGTTTGCACTTTAAATCGTTTTCTAAATCCACAGTATGACAAAAGGTGCAAGCTCGCCGTTCTTAAATGGGGATATGAAAACAAAAACAGAGTATCCTTTATTGGGAAAAGGTGGTTTCGGAACAATAAAGAGCATCACCGATTAAAAGTGGCAAGCTGGAGAAAAAGAAACCCACACAAAGCAGCAGAATATGAACGAAAACAGCTTCAAAATCCAAAACGAAGACTTGCTCAAAACCTTCGCCGAAGGATGCGCGAGTTTTTCAAAACAAACAAGCCCTCGTGCTCGATTCTTATTGGCTGTGGCTGGGATCAGTTCGTAACTCATGTATCATCCCTGTTCACCGATGGGATGAGCATGTCAAACTACGGCAAATGGCACTTAGATCACATTCGCCCACTTTCACTTTTTGACTTAAAAGACCCGGAACAAGTAAAGAAAGCATTTCACTATACCAACATTCAACCATTGTGGGCTAGTGACAATATACGAAAACACAACAAAACAAACCATGTCATCTAAACTAAAAGCAAAAGCTCCATCACAAGTCGAGCCAACCAAGCCCAAGGTTCTCATCTACGGCCCACCCGGAGTGGGAAAATCGTGGTTCTCATTGTCATTTAAAAAAGTGTTCTACATCGACAGCGAACAAGGCGTTTCTCGAACACATTACATGGAGCGACTGGCCAAGGGAGGTGGCGTAATCCTTGGCCCCGAAGATGGCTCCCTTGACCCTGAAACCATCATCAGTCAGCTCCAAGCTCTAGCGACTGAGAAACATGGGTATGAAACCCTAGTCATCGACTCTGCCACCAAAATTTTTAATACCATCATCGCAGCCGAGTCTGAGCGACTTGGCGACAAAGACCAGTTCGGCGCTTCCAAGAAGCCGGGAATTGCCTTCATGCGCAGATTCATCAACTGGATTCATCGTCTGGATATGAACGTCATCATCATCACCCATGAAAAAGAAGAGTGGGGTCAAGACGCTAAAGGGAATCGAGTTGCTATTGGCTTCACCTTCGATTGCTTTGATAAGTTGGCATACGAGTTGGACCTCACCTTTCGAGTGGTCAAGCAAGGAAGCTCACGTTATGGAGTCATTCGTAAATCACGCTTGCTTGGATTTCCAGAGAACGAAAGATTTCAACTCGATTATGAGACGTTCGCATCCATGTATGGCAAGGATGTTATCGAAAAATCCGTTACAACAATCACCCTCGCCACACCCGAACAGGTCGCCGAAATCGTTCGCCTAGCCGACCTGCTCAAGATGAGCGAAGAAGAGAAGCAAAAGTGGCTCACAAAAGCCTCTGCCTCTGACTGGAACGAACTTACTACTGAGCAGGCTGACAAAGCCATCAAAGCCCTCCTCTCCAAAATCACCCCAACCAAGTAAACCAAACACAAGCCATGCGCTTCACACCCAAAACAACAGAAGAACTCGAATTTGAAAACCTCCTTCCCAAGGGGGAATACGACTTCGAGGTCGTTAAAGCCGAAGATGCCGTCTCCAAAAAAAGCGGCAAGGAAATGATTAAAGTCAACCTGAAGGTCTTCCACGGCGAGGGCTTCCAGTTTGTCACCGACTACCTGATGGAGGCGATGGCATTCAAGCTGCGTCACTTCTTCGAGACTGTCGGCATGATTAACGCCTACGAGGCTGGCGCTATTGAGGCCGCAGACCTCGTTGGATGCGCTGGCAAGGTCAAGATCGACATTGAGCCTGCATCTGGCGACTATGCCGCCAAGAACGTCGTGAAGGACTACGGCTCTAAGGCTGCCAAGAAGGCAGAGAAAGACGCCGCCAAGCCCTCCTTCATCAAGCGGGCTGAAGAGGAAGCCAATGACGACGAAACGATTCCGTATTGAGCATTCAACAACCGAGGGGCGCGACTCGACAACGCGCACAACTCAGCTTACAGTTGCTTATATGACCTCCGATCAAATCGACACCATCAATACAATCGCCTCCGACGCCTACGAAAACGCCACCATCAAAGGCTTTCACGACGGCGATATGGACAAGTTTGACGTGGAACTTATGGCTGCATGGACAGCCAACCTCCACGGCGAAATCTCCGAGCTTTGGGAGGCTGCGCGCAAAGGCATGCTCAACATGCACTGCGACAAAGACATCCAGCTCACCTGCGCAGAGGAAGAGTTTGCTGACATCGTTATCCGCGCATTCGACTCCGCTCGCGCATTCGACATCGACCTTGGACGCGCCATTCACATTAAGATGCAATACAACGCCAGCCGTCCGCACATGCACGGCAAACTCGCCTGAATATGAAACCACCCAACCAAAAGACCTGCTCAATCTCCGCCATGCTCGAATGGGCCGCCGCTATGAATGGCAAGGTCCGTAAAAGCCGCAAGGCTACCATGATCGCGTGGATTCTCGCCAACATTACCGAGCTTGAGCGCATCAAGACGATGCGATGGTCTTCGCGAGAGTGGGCTATGACGGCTCTGCGTGAGGTCGATAAAAACTTCATCGAATTACCGAGGCTGCTCGCCCCTCCAATGCAGGAGTTTGACAAGATGGGCAGGCCAATCAAACCGCCACCCATTTCTCGCCTACGCTCCGTGTGCAAAGTCCTTGGCCTACACCCGAACAAGATTAACGGGCGCACGGTTATCACCCGCCAGCAGCTTACATTGACCTCTAAACAAGTTATGCTCTCCGACCTGCCGGTTGACCGTCGTGGAGAGTCCTCGCCTGAGTTCGGGCTGGAAATTGATATTAACGCTAAACCTACACAACTATGCCCATCTCTGAACTAATCTCCCAGCTCGAAGCCATCAAAGCCACGCAAGGCGACGTTCCCGTAGAGGTCAAAATCCAGTTCCTCGGCTCACATGCCTGTGGCGCTGTGATCGACCTCAAGTATCGCTCGACCGGCATTGGTAAGCCCTTTGTTCAAATCATCGCACAAGAGAAGGCATGATCCACGTTGGCATCGACAATTCGCTCTCGGGTGCCCTGTGCATCCTATCAGGACAAAGTATCGTGGCTATGACTACGATGCCCGTGAAGGAATATGTGCCTCCAAAGAAGGGCGCTAAGACAACCCGAGAGATTGATATTGTCGCCGTCTGGCAATGGCTAAACGAGCGTGTCGGCCATCAGCTAGATCAAGTAATCGTGATGATCGAAAAACCAACCAACGCCAAGACATACAGAGCAGCAGAGGCTATGGCTGGCTCATTCCACGCTTTACGCGCCATGTGTGAGCTAAAGCACCTGCAATGGGAGCGAATCACTCCTCAGTCGTGGCAGAAAGTCATGCTACCCGGATGCGTCAAGGGAGACACCAAACCAGCAGCCTTAAGAGCCGCCAAGTCGATATGGCCGAATGAAAGCTGGCTGGCTACCAGCCGGTCAAAGGTGCCCCATGATGGCCTCGTTGATGCTGCCCTAATCGCTGAATACTGCCGGAGGACTATCAAGTGACATGCCCAACACCAAAGCCTCGCCAGCCCATCGCCTAGCGCATCGTCTTGCCTCCACGCTGTCTGCAACCCGCGTGGACAAGGAGGAGGTGACGAAAATCCTTATAGACCTGCTGGCCCATCAAATCTCAAGCTACCACCCCATCCACCGCATCGCTATTTGGGAAGCCGCCGTTGACGAACTGGATGACATGGTGGAGGTTTTCTCGAACGAAGGAGATAAAGTATATGAACGAAACTGAAATACCGACACCGAGGACGGGTTCTCAACTGCATTATCCTCACGCAACTGGAGACGGCATCATCAACTTGGTTGAGGGAGACTTCGCCCGCCAACTCGAACGCGAGAACGCGGCGATGCGTGAGATTTTCCCAAAGGTTCTTGATGCGTGTCAAAATGGATCGGGATGCCTTCCAGAAGTATCACTTTGGTTTTTGAGCAGCATTCCTGAAGAGGTTCGACTAGTTGTTGATGGCTTAAAGCAAGAAAACGCGGCTATGCGTGAGGTGATTAAGGAGGCCGAGCACGCATTGGACATCCTCATGATAGCAAAACGAGGCGGCATGCAGCCAGCCAATGCGCTTATTGATGCCATGTTTTACGCGGCAGATACTCGGAAGAAACTCAAACCCTACCTCCCATGAACGAACCACGCAAAGACATCGAAACCCCAACGGAAAAAGCCGCGATGATTGGCATTGGATGCACTTTCATACTCGCAAATCTGGTAGGGATCGCAATCCTAGTCGCTATCTTCATTGCTATCGTTTCTTTTCTGTTTCGATGAAAACCCTAGCCTTTTGGCACGAATATCCGGGTAGCCAGCCGGAGCCTGAGAGGGCCAAAGACTTCGATGGCGCTACCGTGATGATTTGGACCTTTGTGTTCTGCCTGCTTATTCAGATCATCATCCAGCCTCCGAATAGGAGGTTTTAGCCATCGGTTTGACAGCGTTTTGCGCTGTGGTATAGTGAAGGTAGTGGCCTGAGTCAAAACAGGTCGAGTAGAATCCTACAAGTTAAATCCCGCCCCTTTTGCGTGAGCTGCGTTAAGCGTAGCCCTTTTTGACCACGCAGAGGGAGGCGGGGCCTTCTTTTTAGAGTTATGGCTAAGACATACTGGGAAAAGCTCCAAGACCCTCGCTGGCAGAAGAAACGTCTTGAAATTATGCAGCGGGACGAGTTTAAATGCAGCAGATGCAATCGTGACGACGTGACACTAAGCGTTCACCACCGCATTTATCGCAAGAATTGTGAGCCTTGGGAATATGGCGATGAAGACCTCACAACGCTTTGCAGGCCGTGCCACGAAGCGGTTACGGATCAAGACTCGAAGATCAAGGAGTGGTTATCCGGCGACGAAAACAGGCTGTTTATACTCAGATTGATAGACCTTGAGACGTGCGGATACCCAAACGTGGAGATAGCCATGTGGGAGGTTCAGCAGCTCGTAACTCACTACCTAAGCTGGGTTTTCCGTGAGGATTTGAAACTAATTGATGCCTTTGAACTCTCCAGCATCATGAGAGAGGTCGCTCTAGCAATAGACGGCGCGATTATCAGCTTAGAGTCTGTCCAGCATTCAATTCGCACAAAGGTGGAGAGTGTCAGACCGGATATGAAGCCGGTCGAGCCAGCCAAAATCGAGGCGATTTCCATACCGGAAGATTCCGATCAACCCTTCTAAATGTAACGTATGCACCATTACCCATTTCATGTTGGAGACTACACGCTTGCCACGCTCCATTTGGAGGACAGGCAAGACCTTTGCTATCGGCGACTTTTGGATGCCTATTACCTCGACGGAGGCCCGCTGGCGGACGCTAAGCAAACGCTTAGCAGAAGGGTGAGGACTGACGAGCAAACGCTTAGCGAAGTGCTGACAGAGTTCTTCGTTTTGGTCGATGGATACTGGCATCACGCCCGCTGTGATCGTGAAATTGAGCGGTATAAAGCGAAATCCGAGAAGGCAAAAATAGCCGGTTCACTAGGAGGAAAGTCGAAATCAAGCGAACGCAAAGCAAACGCTAAGCAGACGCCAAGCAAACGCTTAGCTAACCAGAACCAAGAACCAGAACCAAGAACCAGTAAGAGTATATGCACTCTCGATGAGGCCATTTCCTTCGCTGTCGAACTAGGACTATCGGCCAGCGACGGTGAGGCCTGCTTCCACAAATGGGAGGGTAACGGCTGGACCAACGGAGGCAAAAAGATCAAGGACTGGAAGGCTACCATCCGCAGTTGGAATGCTGCTGGATACCTCCCTAGCCAAAAAGGACCATCAACCAACCAAGGGCAACCCACTCAGGCCAAGTTCAAACTCGTATGCTAGAAAAACCAGAAACTATCGAGGAAATCCTATCGGCCCTCAATCAGCCGATGCCTTGGGATGACGACTCCGAAAAGGCCGTCTTGGCGATGTCCATCCAAAACCCGGTCAGGCTGACCAACAGCCTAGCCACCATGCCTCCAGACCTGTTCTACCATGAGGCAAACAAGACTATCTTCACCACCATCGTTGATGATGTAGTAAAAGGCGTTCCGGTGGACTTGATAACGATTACACGCTCCCTGCGTGAAAACGGTCAACTCGACAAGGTTGGTGGAGGCTCCTTCATCTCCGAGCTTTACACGAATCCTGTCCCATCCTCGCATTTCGAGCACCATGTAGGGGTGCTGAGAGGGCTTTACGCGCAGAGGCGGCAAATTGAGGCCTACGGTCGCTCTCTGAGGGCCATCATGCAATCTGGCTACTCTGAGCTGGAATCGGCGCTAGACGCTGCCAAAGGCTATCTGGAAGAGGCAGGAAGGGTGCCGGGGCAAATGCTCAAAGCCCACAGTATTCGTGAAGCCATAAATCCACTGCTGGTCGAAATCGAGGCGCGCTCCAAACTGGAAGGCAGATTACCCGGAATCCCGACCGGATTTAGGACCATCGACCAGAGGACGGGCGGGATGATGCCCGGTCAGGTTTGGGTGTTCGCAGGCGAGCCGGGGGATGGAAAGTCCACTATCATGCAGAACTTGGCAGAAAACGCGGCCCAAAACGACAAGATCGTGCGGTGGTATCCGCTTGAAATGCCACTGACGGAGCAAACCTTCCGCATCCTCGCGAGTGCTGCTCAGGTGGACAACGAGAACCTTTATAGCGGCAAACTAACTCACGGGGAGCATCAAGCCATCCAGTCTGCCATTGGTCGGCTCAAGACTCAGAAAATCCACATCGTCGATGTCGAGGACGCATCTGCCACGGACATCTTTGCTGACATCGAAAAGAGCAATGCTGACGTGGTGGTGGTGGACTACCTTCAGCTTTTGGATGACACCAGCGCACGCAAGTCCGACACGCGAGAAACCGTTCTGGCATCTATCAGTAGGCGTCAAAAGAGCTTGGCTCGTAGGACGGGCAAGGTGATCCTGACAGCATCCCAGCTAAACGACAACGGTAGGCTGCGTGAAAGCCGAGCCATCGGCCAAGATGCGGACAAGGTGTTCCTGACCAAGAAATATGAGATTCCAGACAAAGACCCTCGCAAAAAGACCAGCGAGACTGGATTTGACGATGGCATGCGAACCTTATGGTGTGACAAAAACCGTGGCGGCAGGCGTCACTGGGAGCTTCACATGAAGTTCATCGGTAGCATCTTCCAGTTCCGCGAGGCCGAGGAGTGATACGACCCCATCCGCCGCACCTACTCGAAACTCGTTTGACACCATCAACCATTAACGTAAGGCTGAAGTCGATATGAACATCCACGACATCGCAAAACAGATTCGCTCCTTCGCCGACGAACTCGAAGCTGCAAAGCCCGAGAAACCCGACGAAATCCCGTGGATCACGTGGCACGGCGGCGAGTGCCCGCTGAAGGACGAGGAGGTGGAGGAGTGGGAATGGAGAGTTCGGTCTAGCCTTGAAACAGGCAAGATAACTGTGCAAAAGCCTTCAAGTGCAAACTGGAGCCACACCGGCTCACTTGGAGACATCATCGCCTACCGCGTCCTCAAATGGCGCGAACCAAAGCCGAAGGCTCCGCTTGGGCCGGAGGATGTCCCTCCTTTCAGCGTCTTCCGTGTAAAGGGTGAAGGTTCTACTGGTTGGCATCAAATGGAACTTTGCCCTCAATGGGAAGGTTTGGCTTTCAGCAGCGATGTCAGTTTGGTTAGCTACAAAGAGCTGAAACGTAATTGGCTCATCAACCGCTCCATCCCCACGACCGGCAAATGGAACCCCGACGCTTGGGAAAACTGCGAGAAGTAATCCTCACTCCCGCATCCAGCATCCATCCGCCCACTGAATAGACGCATCGGTCATGCCTGATTTAGCCATCCATACCTTCAAGGAAAGTTGGCACCCACATGCTGAACACGTCTTCAACTTCTCATCATGCGCCGTCCGCTTGCTACCAAGTAGATCGTTTACCTTCGATACAAGGCTTCGGGCGTAACAGCCTATGCAAAAATTGACCTGTTGATCGACGTTCTTCGGGCACTGCGCGCAAATGGCCGCACGCCTGTCCGCTTCCTCTTGGCCGACTTGGCCCTCATGCCACGTGGCCTCAACGGCACGGTAAAACGACTTCATCATCTTCCATGCGGACACTTTCTGCTCGCGTTCTGGATTCATCTCCTCGCACCATTCGGGCACATGCTGGCACATGAAATCGGCCATTTGCAGCTCCAAGGTCAGCGGCTCCTCGATGCCGTTGCCTTTTAGGTGCGCTTTTACAGCCTCAATAAGGCTGGACCAGCCGTAGCTGACAACGACCACTTTGGTTTGCTCCACAGGGTAGAACCAGCCATACGGATCGCCGATGAGCGAATAGCCCGGAAACAGGCCTTTGATGCGTTCCTTGTTGAACTTCGGGATTTCTATTGCGCGAACGAGGGCTTTCATCGGACGATGCGGTCAATTTTGGCCGTAGCCTTTTCTCGCACCTCTTCAGCCTTTTGCGAGGCGAATTTCTTGGCGCGCTCCTCGGGCATCTGGAGTAGGCGATTGCCGTAGCGCAGGACTAGCTGGCGGTAGCCTTTGCCGACCTCCTTCTGATACATCACACCCTCGTCAGGCGTCATTTCCCGGCGCTTGCTACCCTCTCCAACGAGCTTGCCGTTCGGATTAGGTGGAGACAGCCAGACGCCCTTCGCGGACAGCCTGCCGAGTAGCTGATAGGCGGGATCGTCCGGCCCTTCGGTGAACACACGACTCCACGGAGCGCGGTCGGTTTCGAGCTGCTTGCCGAAAACGTCGAGGTATTCAGTCCCAACAGCCCGACGAACAAATGGGATTTCTTTGGCGAGCGATTCCCAGCCCTTGTAGCGGTTCGTTTCCGACTGCATCCACATGTCCAAGTCTTTGATGGAGCGAGGGATGTATCCCCCGGCAAATGAGGCCAGAGCTTTAGGAATACGGCGTTCTGCGGCTTCAAACGGGTCTTCAGAGCCTCTGGGCGCTCCAAGATTCTCCATGGCCTGAGAAATAGCAGGCATAGTGAAGGCGCTGGACCACATGTAATACACGGCCTTTGCGGCTTTCGACCCGGCGCTAGCCGTCTGCCAGCTTTCCGGGCGGTATTTGGAGTTGTCCGAGAGGTTGCCAGTGAGGCTGAAAATGGATGCCAGAGGCCACTCCGAGTAGCGGATGTTGATGCGCTTGCCGTTTTTGTAGTAGCCAATGGAGTTAGGTTGCGCGCCGGATGCGAACAGGGCGGCTTTCTGCTGCGGAGTCAGGCCTTCCCAGTTGCCTTCGATGAACCAGCCGCGTTTTTCATCGTCTGGCTCGTCTTCGATGTCCTTTAGGGCTTTCACCATGACCATGAGGCCAATTATGCCGAACGCCTGATTGCGCATCAGGAGCGCCCTGTGAGCGACTTTTTGGCGAGGGTCTTGGTTTTCCATCACACGAAGCAGGCCAAGGCCCGGAATAAGGCTGATGGCCTGATTCAAGCTGTTGCCCACCACGCGAACGAACCCAAGGCCAAAACCGGGTAGAAGGTTGGATGCTAGGTAATTGAGGAAGTAGGATGATGGTTTGCCCAGCCTGCGGACGATGAAGTCTTCAAGCGGGTCTTTTTCAACACCCTGTTTACCCATCATCTCAAGGCGCTGGTCGATTGCCTTCTCGAAGGTGTCGGCAACCGTGCCCATGAACCTCTCAATCATTTTGACCGAGCCATAGAGGACTCCACCAGCACCCTTTGGATCACCAGTCATTGCGCTCCATGCGGCGTTGTAATTGGTGTTCTGCTCAAGATTCGAGAGGAGTCCTTTTTGGCTATCCCAATCTTCGTGCATCGCGTGCATAGCGAGCGCGGACAGGGCGGGCGAGTTCGGATCAACGCCATCCTGAATCAGCTTCTCGCGGTAATGGGCCGGATCGGTCAAAGCGCGCACAACAGACGAGTCGTATTCGTCCGTAAGACGGCGATACATGAATGGCATGGAGGACACCTTGCCCAAGCGAGTATTGAAGCCGTCCAAAACTCTCAGCAGGCGAGTAATCACCATGACGTGCCATCCAATCGCCTTAGTGACTGGATTCTTGGCAGTGCGATACATGCGTTCGCCGACATCGACGCCATCCAGAGCAACGCCTTTCTTAATCTGGTCTGCGTAGAATGGGTCATTGAGGATGTTGAAATCGAGATAGACGGAATCGCCAGTCTTCAGGTATTTCCACATGTCCACGGCAGCAGGTCCGAGATTCTTCGCGATGGCATCAATCGAATCAAGGATCGGAATCCACTTCGACGGATTGGTTGGATTCGCGATAATAGTCGCAACAGCCTCTCCAATGAAGGTCAACCCATTGTTCAACACACCCAGCGCAATGGTTGTCATGGTTCGCATGCTCGAAAGCACGCTCGAATACCAAACGGCGTTGAGGGTTTGGAGCAGCGTAGGACCGCGCACCTCCATCATAATATCCTTGAACTCCTTTTGCAGAGCAGCACGCACATATCGCGGCGTCTTCGGGTCCATGAACTTTTCGGTGATCGCGATGGCGCGAGCCTGCTGCTCTGGCGTGAGTTCCTTGAAGCCGTATTCCTCCGCGATGAGAGCGTAGAGAGCGTTGTCATCGAACAATCTAGCGTTGATAAGACGCATGATCTTCGGATGGTGCTCTTTGATGGCTTCTTTCGCCTTCTTAGACCAGTCGTTACGAGCTTCGATGCGTTTCAGCTCCTTCGCGATGACTGTTTCGCGCTTCTTTTGCCAGACCTTCGAGACGATCTTGGATAGCTTTGCGAGGTCGGAATCAGGCAGACCAGCAAACGCAGGATCAGCCTTCAGCATCTCGAACATCTGCGATTCCAAAGTCTTTTGCTCCGAGATGCGGATTTGAGCGAGCTTGTCCCAAGGGATTTTGATGCCGCCTTCTTCTGGCCGCAGGTCGTTTAGCTTGCGCTGAATGATGCGGATTTGTTCCTCTTCGGTGGCGGAGAACAGTTTTTCGCGTGCTGCTGCGATGCGTTTAGCCTCTGCTTTTGCGAGAGATTCACGCATGTCGGCAACCATGTCATCAAAGGCGCGCTTAATGAACGATGAATCGCGGTCCCAACGAGCCGGATCAACGTTGCCTTCTTTGTCCACGGCTTCATTCAAGCGGTCGATGACGTGCTGGCGAGCCTCCTCGACGTTATCAAGCAAATCCTTCGTGTTATCATACTTGTCCTCAAGAGCCTCGCGAATAATGGAGCGAGCCTGAGATGTGGCGAAGAACTGACGAGGAACCTCCGACATCAATTCGTCACGACGTTTCACGAACTCGGGGCGCAGAGCCTTGATCTGTTTCTCGATGGCGGCGATTCGAGCCTTAACGTCCTTGATCTGCTCCTGAGTGGCCTCGATTTTGGCGTCAGCAGCCTTCTGTTGAGCGATGCTACCACCCTCCTTTCTGGCGGTAAATTCAGCCAAGTCAGATTCGAGAGCGGATAGCTGTTCGGTGAGCTTCGGCAGGCCAAGTTCGGCACGCTTAACGTCAGCGAGAACTTCGACAGCGTTTTCACGCGCAGTCTCCCATGCCTCGCGAACGAGTTGGTCGTTGCTGGTAACGTAGCCAAAGGCGCGCAGGGCACGCAGGCCAAGGCTTTCCTTTTGAGCCTCTTTCTTTTCGCCCTGAACGCTATCGCGCAGAACGCGGGTAAGCTGGTTGGTGAGGTCGTTGAGGAGTTGTTTATCCTCCGGTTTTCTTTCGATTGACTCAACCTTGGAGCCCACACCTTTGGCGATTCGCTCAACCATCGTATCCCACATGGTCCGGCGAACCGGAGCAATGCCAGCGACGGCGGTTTCGAGGTCCACAGGAAGACCCTCCTTCGCCATGCTGTTGAACAGAGCGGTGCGGATGGCGAGGATTTGAGCAGGTGTTTTCTTGGGCTTGCGGGTGCCTTTGGTTGGCGCGGTTTCTTCTACACCAAGGAGTTTTTTGAGGACCGCTTTAAGTTCGGCTTGAGCGGCGCGAACGTTCTCTTTCAACTGTTCGTCCGAGACTCCCTTGAATTTGTCTGTTTTGGATTCAGCCGCTTGAGAGGCTTTGAATCCCTTGATGCCTCGCTTGGCGAGTTCTCGCACGTTCTCTCCAATGAGAGAAATGAGCTGTTTGGCTTTGGCCCACAAGCCCTTAGCTTCAGCATCCATCGCCTCCATCGCAAACTCCTCGTCCGACCGCTCTTGAATGTCCTCTACGGCATCCTTGACTGTCTTATCAGCTTGATCCTTCGCGGCATCGACAGCCTTCACCTCATCAGCGAGGCCGGGGGCATTTGTTCCAACCGTTTTGCGGCGTTCCTCGGCTTGAAGGGTTTCGATGTTATTGCCGATGTAGATGGAGCTATAATTTTCATCGTTGATGATGAACTTCTGCGTGTTGAGCATCGCCGAAGCGAAGCTGGCCTTGTTTTCCTTGGCCTGAATCACGTCCCGGTAGAGGCTGAGTAGAATATCCGCATCGAGCCTCTTTCCGTCCTTGGCTAGATTTTTGGCCTCAAGCTGAATCGCAAGACCAACCTCCATCAACAAGAACTGACGCATGGGTTCGGCGAGGAATTGGTTGCCCTTGGTGACTCGGCCAATAAACGACGGCTTTGTCACCTCGTTAGCCATTTCCTCATAGGGAATGCCAGCCCGAATCTGAGCCTCGACAATATCCCTCGCGACAGCTTGCAGCTTGCCTTGGACATCCTTGTTGACTTGGGGATGATTCGCCAAAGCAACGTCTTCTGGAATCTCTCGACCCTGCCACGGAGCCTTATTGGCCTTAGCCTGAATGTCGGAGACGGTTTTGCCAATCGACTTGATCTTTTCCTCTGCCTTTTGTGCCGACTCGTTCTCGGACTCCTCTTGGGCGGAGTTGAGGGAGAAGCGAATGTCGGGTGACTTGGGCTGGAAACGCTGAGAAGGCTGGATCACGTTGCCGTTGTTATCGTAGGTGACGGGGTCGGCGGATTTGATCTGCTCAGGAGAGAAAACGATGACTTCTTCGATATTCCCGTTTTCATCAGCAGTGAAAGCTGCGTCCTTCTGCTTAGCTTTCAGGATTTCCAAATCCTTGTCGGTGATGATAAGGGGAAAGGACCGACTAAATCCATGCTCGTCGCGCTGTTCTTGTGCAAAATCGGTCCCACTTGCCCCATATATCCCAACAGGGTTGAGTATTTTAGCATACAAGCGTAGAGTCTTCATGCGGCGTTCTGTGTCCGCATACTTCTCCTTCGCTAGCTTCGATTCATACTCGTGAGTGTGAGCGATATTCGGCTTCTTACCTTTTGCTTTTTTGGCAAGGTATAGTTTTTCAGGCTCCATCCATACGCCTTTGCCGCTCCAACCAGCCACGCCGTATGGCTGTTTATATCCTCCCATCTTGAACACGGTAAAATCGCGAAAAGTGTGATGCACCAATGGTAGAGATGTGTCGTAATTTGCTGCCTTCGCCGCCTCATCGACCATCCGCTGTGCCTTGGCAGCGGCTTCTGGATTGCGCTTAACCCACGCTTCAAAAACAGCCTTTCGTTCGTTTTGGGGGGAGACCTTTAGAAGCTGAATTAGGTTGTCGTTTCCGCTGTCGCCAGCCTCCACGGCAGCGAGGTATTCGGCATCTCTCGACGTATCCGCCAAACTGAACTTCGCAGGAATAATGGAATTGGGATTCGACTCAAGCCTGTCCAAGATTGATTCAACGTCCCGAATTTCACGTTGAAGCAATTCTCCCGCCTTACCGCTTTGCGCCAACCCAAGGGATGTTTTTAGAGCTTCGAGAGCATCGCTCAGGTATTTCTTCATCGCCTCAACGAAGCGCATCCATCCAGTTTCAGTGGTGAAATCCTTACGCTTGAATTGAATCAATTGACGACCAACCTCCATTGTGAAGGCTGGGGCAGTATTGCTTTGAACCAGTTTTTCGACAATCTGATTAACGTCATTCGACGGATTGTTTGGATTATAGAGGTTCCAAGCCGAGACAATGATATTTGCCACCCTTGCATCTCCATTGGACATTCCCTTCGAGGCCGACTGAACCATCTCAAGAAGCATTGAGGTGTAATAACCCACCTCAAAGTTTTCAAACGGAAGCATAACACCAGAATCTTGCCACTTGGCATAGGCATTAAGGTGTTGAGCGGTGTGAATGACCTCCTCTTGAGCGATGTCATAAACAGCCGTGAATGCAGTTACCGCGTCTCCAGATAGGAGATTGGAAAGCCCGGACGCATCGAATTGGATGGTAATTGCAGGAGAAGGTTCAGCAACATATACACTAGCAGGTCGATTTTCTCCTGTTCTTTCGTTGGTAAGGAGAACAGGAAGTATCGCGGCATCGAAGAAATAACGCGATGAAATAGATTTAAGTCCAAATTCTTCCAGAGCTTGCGCCCTCTGAGCTGTCGAAAGCTCATTCCAGTTCGTTTTTGAAATGCCTTCTCGAATTGCCTGCGCTCTTTCAGAGTTGTCTGATGGCGAAATTGACGCCATGCCGACGCCACCAACAGACGTGGAGGCTCCGGCTTTAAGGATAATAGGTGTTCTGCTTTCATATTGGGGATTTGTCTCAGGCATCACCGTCACGAACGACGCTGGCGTGCCTCCATGTCCGAACACGCCGTATTCAGCGGCATCAGCCTCCTGCTGCTCAATGGAGCTTGCTGGCGAAAGCACCGCCTGTCCGTTGTCGAAAAGAGTTTGAAGTGACTGAGCGAAGTCCTCCTTGCTCAAACCTGACTCGTTACGCAGGTCGGAAATGGCTACCTGCGTCTGATTCGTTGCCAGCTTGTCGTAAGCCTCGCGGACGGCTGGATTAGGCAACTCTGGCGTGAGATTTTGGTAGAGTTCGGCTAGGCGGGCTTCATCGGCGGTGGAGTAGGATGGCTTTGGTTGCCCTGACTCAGCTGGAGAATAGCGGCCCCGTCCTCTATTTTCTGAATCGCCTCGAACGCCTCGTAAAGCAAGCTCTCCAATTCGTTCTGCGATGGTTCCTTTGGCGTCGAGCTTTTTGAGATATGCTCCATAAGATTCTGGTGTTTTCCCGCTTTTGTAAATTGAATGCGCCCAAAGAGCGGCCTGAACCTGTCTGGGAGTCCAGCCGATATTAGAAGCTATTTGAGCCAAAACGTTCTGAGCTTTTGAGAACTGAGCCGCGCTTGGTGAGTCAACTCCAAAAAGAAGACGGGTAATATGTCGGTCGATAACAGCTTCATCTACCGTGCCGTCATTGTTTCTTTTGTAAGTCGAAATTTTTTGACCTTGAATTTGTTCATTATCTCTTAGGCGATTAAGGTTTTTTACAACAGCTGGAAGAAATCCAATGAACTCCTCACCTCGGTGCCATTGACCAAATGCCTTAAGAGCAAGTCCAACGTTAGCCTTCACTGAAGCAGCTTGAGACGTGACTGATAGAATATCTTGGAATTGCTGCGCATGATCGCCAAAGAACTCATCAAGTGTATCCTGATGCTCCTCATACCAATCCTTCCATGAGTCTTGCTCAAGGGCTGCACTGGTAAGAGCCTTCCGAGTAGCCTTCATGCGAAGACTGAACCTGTTTGCATCTGCTGATTGCCCACCAGCGAGCCTCACATTCCCACCCAGCCCAGTCTTGGCGAAGCTCTTTTCCAGCATGCGCTCGCTGCCAGATTGAAGCATGCGCAGGACGTTCAGAAGCTCCTTATCCGTGGGCTTTGCGTCTGCCACGCCCATGATGCGGTTCCACAGGCGGCGGAGGAACGCCTTAAGCTCCTGCCATGCGGAGGAGGTGGGCCATTTGCCGGTCTTCTCGATGATCGCAGCTAGACGCTCCTCGAATGCGCGGAGCATGTGAGTAGCTTGATCCTCGTTGGACTCACGCGGGTATTTGCGCAGGACTTCAGCGATGTCAGCCTCCGTGGAGTTGCGTTTAGCCCAGTCGATTAGCCAGTTTTGCTCACTGTCTGTTAGGCCAGCGAAGCCAAAGTGGACGAGGCTTTCGTGGAGAATGACGCGACGGGCTGCGGCTACTGAAACAGGAATGCCAAGCTCCTCCGCTGCCTTGATGTCGCTTTGACGGGCGATGATGTTCTCGGGGAAGAGGAACACATGGCCGGATGAGATGAAAACGCCTTCGATTCGGCCAGCGCGGAGGCCATCAGCGATGTCAGGGAATGCCTTCGTGAGAGCAGCGTTCGCAAGGAACTCTTCCGCAGTCGTTACGGTAGCCAAAGCAGAGGCGGGCACCTCTTTTTGCACCATCTGCTGTGCGAACTTCACGTCCTGCCGAGTGACTTCGGGGCGCTCATCAAGGGGTTTATCCTTGGCCGTGATGGAGTCGAGGGCACGACGGCGTTCGTCCTTCGACTTGGAGGCCTTCATTTCCTCTTCCTCGTAGTCCTTCTTGAAAGTGGTGGCTGATTGATGCGCGGCGTCATCCTTCTCGTCTGCGCGGACCTTGCGAGCCTCGTCTGCGGCTTTCTTTCGCGCATCGCGCACAAGCTCGGGATTGGCCTCCTCCCAAGAGCGGATAATCATCTCGCGATGACTCTGCATCGGCAGTTTGCTCAAAGGCTCGAAATCGGGATAGCCATCGTCCTTGATGGGTGCGTTGAAATACTCGTCAGCGGCAGCGCGGACCTTGTTTTTCGCCGTCTCCTTCAACTTTTCGGTCTTTTGCTCTAGGAGTTGGCGAGCTTTTTCCTTAGTTGACGGCTGCGTTTCTTGTGTTTCACTGGGGGCAACCTCGGGAATCGACCCTCCCGAGGGCTGACGTTCAGCACCACCGGCTACCGCCGCTCCTTCAGCCAAAGGGGCGGCGGTTTCGTTTTGTGTGGCTACCGTTGTGGTTTGGGAAGTGGCTATGGGTTTTCCGTAAACAGAATCAACGAAATCTTCGAGAGATGGGTATTTTGCCAACACCTTCCCTTTTTTGATTTGCTTGGGCATTTTCTCCCCCTGCGGCACCCAAGTTGGATCGCCAGCAATAACCTCAACGCCTTTCTTTGCGCGCCTCAAGGCTACTTTTTGGCCTCCATTTGGGATAAACCCTTCGATAAGACTTCCATGAAGGGTGTAGCCGGATGGGAATTTACTCAAGCCTTCCTCGTAAGACTGCATTCTATCAGCCTTGATTTGATCGGGCGTTCTACTGCGCATTTCCTCAAACATGGACTTGAGTTCCGCCGCGGCTCCAAGTCCACTGGCCGTTCTGGTGTCCAATCCAGAATCAATGGCTTCTTGATAACGAGCTGCACCAGCTTCCCGTGGGGTTTGGGTGGGTGCTGCCTGAACTGGTTCGCCAGTTGCCCCCGGTTGGAAGATGTAGAGGTCGCCTTGCTTGACGTAGCCTTCGGGAATCGGCACGTCATACCAATCGACAGGTTCAACTGCGACAGGTTTTTTTTGACTCAACGCATCCTGAATAATTAGCTGATGATCCAAGCGGTTAACTTCACTTGGAGAAAGAACCGCCGACCTTCCAAATTCGGGGTGCGTGAACATCCATGCGCCATTGGATTTTACGGCTGGCATTCCGTTAAGGTTTGCCACCCCCTCCTTGGGGGCTGATTGAGTATTCTTATTACCCGGCCAAACCCTTTCGGTGGCCTCATCTAATGTCATCTGCTCCGGCTTAGTCGCGTCCCGAGTCGGAGCGACTACTTTTTCTTCGCCTTCTGCGGCAGCTTCCTTAGGCTGGGCGTTTCCTTCGCCCATTCCCGGCAGTTCCATTTCGGGTCTTTCTTCGCGAAGCAGGCTTTGACTTGTGATTTGCTCTTGAATGGCATTTTCTTGTGGGGTTGTGGGTTGAATTGGTGCCTCGCCAGCCAAAGGCTGCACTGGCATTTCTGGCGTTACTTCCGCCCCAGCCTCTTCAATCTCTTCGACAGGCTGAACTGGTGGCTCAGATGGTGGCGGCGGCATGCTATCAACGATGGCTTCGTTCTGAGCGATGATGTCTGCTGCGGTGGCTGCGGTGAGGTCTGCATTTGGAACTTCTACGGTTGCATCGACAAGTTCTTTGGCGGTGGAGATGCCGGGATCAGTGGGTTTCCTCATTAGGCCACTAAGTCGTTGCTCAACATCTGATGGCACACCTTCTGGTTGCGGTCCTTGGATGTTGATAGCCTGACTTACGGCTGGCAACCAACTCACAACTCCATCTGGAGTAACCACTGGAATGCCGCCCTCGCTGGCGTTCTTTTGGCTTTCTTCAGGGGTTACTGGAGGAGTAGAATCAACCGGAGTAGCGTTGATTTCTGACTGCCATTGCTGCTGCTCTGGCGTTTGCTTATCAGGCGGAGTGCGCCCCAGTTTGTTGATGACGCCAAACATGGCACCTCCAACACCCTCCCACAAAGCAGCCTCGCCAACGCCTTCAAAAAGGCCGGGTGTTTCCACGCCCTGCGGAGCGGTAAGCTGGGTCGAGAGGTTGCTAAGAGCCTGCGTAGAGCCGCCTTCAAGAGCCTCTTGAGCGGCACCCATGCGAATACCCGGAATAACCTTGCCAGCGGCATCATCCACACCACCAAGCAGACGGCGAGCAGCAGATGTTTCGAGGGCTGTGCCAAAACCAAATCGTTCGGGTAGGACTTCGGATAGACCGCCACCAATGAGGTTTAGATAGGCTTCTGGACCTTCCATGCCAAGACGCTCGTTTTCCTGCGCCTTTTGAGCGGCACCCTGAGCGAACCCGGTTCCATACAGGGCGCTACTGGCTCCGCGTTGGATAGCCTGAGCAGTCAAAGCCTGACGGGCAGCCTGAGTCCCAGCAGCGGCAATTCTTTCAGCCGCCAAACCCTTACCCAGCGCGCCGCCAATGCCGCCAGTGGTGATGATGCCCCCGACATTGCCGAGGACGTTCATTCCCTTCATGGCGATGTCGTCCTCATAGAGCGGATTAACCGGGGCAATGCTTTCGAGGCCTTCTTGTAGGGACTCGCCCGCACCCTGAATGGTTTCGCTGCCCAACAAAGCACCAGCGCCAGTCACGGCACCCGGAACGATGCCAGCAAATCCGCGTCCGGCAGAGCCGAGCATGGAGGTGACGTAGCCTTGGCCGGTGTCGTCAGGGATCGACATGAACTTCACAAAAGCAGCCTCGCGTGCCTCTTGATTCTGTAAAATCGGATTTTTATCCAACTCTGGAATGACGCTACGCTCGAAAAACCGGCGCTTGGCCTCAATCTTAGCCTCTTCCGGCAATGCCTGATATTTATCGGTTCGGGTGATGGCGTGCCATTTTTCCATAATCAACCATCACCTTATTTCAGGACATCTTCAATCGCATTATTCATCTCGGCGCTAATTGCCGACTGATTTGGTGCCACCGTAACATTTGCACGGTTCAAATAGTTCTTTGCCCACACCTTGAGCAGTTCGTCGTAAGGGACGCGCTGGTCGCCAATGAGGCCAAAAAGACGCTTTCTGCCGGTTCCGGGTTCCACAAATGCCTCACTCTTGATCGGTTTCCCAATCTTCGACAGGACATCTTCAGCAACGGAAATGGTCTGATTGACCCCGCTTTCATCGTAGGCAACCTTCGGATTTGGGTCTGGAATGCGCTCGCCATCAACAATAGCTTTAGCGATACGGCGCAACTTGGCGTAGTTTGTTCCTTCGTAGTTGCCGGGGAAGGCTTTCTCCAAGGACTTTTCTAGGTCCGTTTGGGCCTTGTTCCAAATCTCCTCCTTGGCGGCAATAGCCTCAGATTCTTCCTTGGTCTTTTTGATGGTTTTCTCGATTTCTCCGAGTGGAACGGCATCCAAGTTAATAGTCTGCTCAACCGGCAAAGGCTTAGGTTTCTCCCGAGTTTCCTGCGTTGTGAGAACGGGAGCTGGGGCTATGCTGGCGGCGGTCGTCTTAGACTGCGGGAACAGCGCACGGTCCACTTCGCTCAGATAGGCGTCTCGATACTTATTGCGCCTGTCTAATAGTGCTTGGTAAGCTGGATTCGGCACGTCTTTCCCGTCAACCGTCGTGTAATTCTCGCCCGCATCCGCCATGGCCTTGATGTCGTCGTTCAGTAGCTCGATGGCTGATTTAATAGCGGCTGTGTTTCCCCTACTCTCGCTACCGTTACCCGTGCCACCGCCACCACCCCTGCCCAACTGATACTTCGCGGCACTCACGGCCAATGGACCTTGGCGGGCAATGCGTTGGGCTTCCGCGAGGTCTGTCATTCCGGCCTCCGCGAGGTCTGCGGCCATGCCCATTTCATCCTGACTACGCTTTGCTGCTGCACTCTGGCGGCTATTGAACACGCGATCATTGTCATCCACGATGCTCTGGACGCGAGAATCGAGCATGGCAGACGGGAAGCGTTGCTGGATTTGGCGGCGCTGCTCTACGTAATCATCGGACTCTGGCGTCAGCCCAGCCAAAGCGGACACCGCCTGCTCCGCCTGTTTCGCGGCCTCTTGCTCCATGCGCAGACGGTTCGCATTGTTGAAGATGGTGTTATACTCGTTCTGAATGGCCTGAGTGCGGGCCAGTGGGCGCTGTTGACGCAGTGCCGTGATCTGGTCCTGAAAGGCGAGCTGATTTTGCACCGCAGGGTCGGCCAAAGCGCGAGTCTGCTGAAAAAGCGGTTGGGCTGGCGCTTCTTGGATGCCGAAGTAATCGGCAGGAGTGCGGAGAAAGGTGACGGACATAAATCAGGCTTTTTTGCGGTTCATGGCATCGAAGATGAGCGCCTTCTGCTTCTCGGGACTCATCTTGTCGGAGTCCTCGAAAGCAATACCACGGAACTTTTCGCGGCCCAGCTCGTCCTTTTTGCCGGTGGGTAGAGCGGCAGCGAACTTGTTGCTCTTGCCTTGGCTCGCAGCGGTTTCGGCGAAGTATTGAGCGGCTGGCTTACCCTCGATGATTGTCGGCTTCTTCGGGCCTTCTTTTCGAGTGCCCGACCCAAACAAGCCCATCACAATCTTCTCGCCGGATGGGTAATTGACGATCTTGCCACCAGTAGGGCGCTGCTGGACGGTTTGCACATCTGCCGTCTTGGGCAGCGGCAATCCAGCCCTAGATGCAGCCGAACGAGCGAGGTCGTCCACGATCTTTGGTTGAGCCGGGACGTAGGGAATGCGCCCTTGTTCCTCCATCTCACGGCGGCGTCCAGCAACAGCGGCAGTGGCTTTTTGAGCCTTTGTGGCAGACATACGAACCAAATCACCCAACAGGTCGCTCGAAAACTCTGCTGGCTGGTCTGGATTGGTGCGGAAAGACGGAGGAATGAACAGGGTCGTTGCCATAATTAGCGGTTCTGATTGGAGTTGTTGAATAATCCACCCATGACGCGAAATGGGGCGGTAGCCATCCCAAACATTGAACGAGGCATCCTGAAGCCGGAGAGGGCTGGATTTTTGTTGCCCATGAACGAGTTCGCAACTGCATTAGCTCCTGCGGTTGAGGTATTACCAAGGTAGCCGCCCTGCGGAGGAATGCCGGTTGTAGGAGCGGGCGGAGCGCCTACTTCTTGAGACTGAGCGGAGAGGGTGTCTAGCTCATCACTCTGCGGCATGAGATTGTTGCGAATCATCCCAAGCTGAAGGCGCTGCATCGGGTCACGGGTGCGTCGAAAGGCCTGTTCCGCTAGACGAGTTGGGTCCATTGAGGATCGCCCCACCTTTGTAGCCGGACGCTGGGAAATAGCCAAAGAACCGGGGTCTGCGATCTGGCGGGTTTTGAAGGATGCGCTACCCGGACCTTGATCGCGGTTTTTATTTAGCATGTCGAGCTGTGAAGGCTGTGAAGCGCCTTTCTGCCAACGCTGAAGGCTGCTGCCATAAAAGTTCATGGGAGACGAGGTAGCCATAGATCAATGAGTCTGGAGAGTTGAGCCTGCGGATTGAGGGAAGTGGAAAGGCATCGTCGGGCGAATTGCGCCTCGATTCTGCTTTAGCCCTTGATTCAGGATTTCGTAGCACTTGGCCCAGCGTTGGTCGGCCTGAGCCTCTTCGTAAGCGCCTTGGTCCTCTAGGCGAACGGCAATCAGGGCATGCTTCAAAGCTCCAATGTTGTCCGGCCAGATGAGGTCGGTTTCAGCCACGGCGGGCACGAAACGGCGCTTACAGATGCAGCGTAGCCACGGTTTGCCATCCTCGCGAGCAACCATCGTTCCAGTCTTGTAGCGGCGGTAAATCGGGTTCGTCTCGCTAGGCTCGTAAACCGAAAGAACGGTTGGGGTGCCGCTTGTCACCGAGGAAATGGTGACTGTGCCTTTGGTGCGAGGCTTGACGATCTGCGTGATGAAGATGTTGTCCGTTCCGGTGACGGTTGGATTAGCCAAAGTCAGGTTCTTTCCGGCTAGTCCATCGCTGTCGAAAAGCTCGTCGCCGTCTGAGTCGTAACCGTAAATGCGGCAAATCAGGCCAGCGTCCTCCGCATTTGAGATAGTCAGACGGATAAGCCCTGCTTCCTCTTGGACCTCCTGAGTGCATACGTCCGACTGGTCAATAATGGTCTTGAGGTCGATGTCGGTGTCATCAAAATACCCCGGTCCCGAGGTCATGAACTCAATCATCCGGGGGTAAACTCCGGTAGGGTAATTGACTCGGGTGACGCCAATAATGGACTCCCAGCGGCGAGGAAGGGTGATGTAGCCAGTTGGAGCTTGAAAATCGACCCTTCCGTAAGAGTTCTTCCAGTTTCCTGAGTTGATAATGCGCTCACACGCTTGGTTCAAATACGGCAAAAACTGCCCCGTCGTAGGGTCGGACGGGTCAACTTGCGCATAAAGTGCGGCTCTCGCGTCCGCTACGGTGAGTCCAGTGCTCATTTGGCGCGATTCTAATGCTTAGAATCAGGCTGGCAAGAGCGATTTACCAATGGCGACAATCAAGCATGTTGGCTCGTCGGCTTTTGACCTTTTGGCAACGCGTACCAAACATGAAGCTGGGCCTCGTATAACACGGTCATCGTAGCAACATCTACGATCTGGCCCCAAGGTTCCGCGTATCCTCTATTCTCCAGCGACCACTCATCGGCCTTGGTTGCGTATAGTTGCTTGAGTTCATCCAGCGTCCCAAAAGCGCGGAAATCACATGCGCCCCCATCGGGATAACATGAATGTCCGGCAAAAAGAGCGTATTTGGGAGAAAAAAGACGAATAATGCGCTGAATTATGCTCATAGAAATGAGAGGGCAATCGGGAATTTTGGGGTTTAACACTAACTGGTCAGACGTAGCACGACCACCCCTCTTTGGGGTTGTAGTTGGCAAATGTTGACCCTTCTCTTCCCGAATCCTCCTGAAACCAGCCAAGCTTTACAAGTCGGTTCACATCCTCTTCTGAAGCGGGCAAATCCGTCGAGTATGCGTAAATTTGATCGTGTTCAGCACCAGTGTTGTAGCCATTAGGCTTGGTGCGATACTTTTCGAGGATAGTAAGGCCTTCGATGATGGATTGTGTTGTCATAGTTGAGTATTGGCTTGCTTCATATCCTCAACCTTACACCAATCCATCCACCAAATCAAGCGTTGCCTTACGTTAATTCGCGCATACGATCCCGAGAATGACCAAACCGCCTCCAAAGTCCAACGTCGTTCAGTTTTCCAAAGGGCCGCTGAATGTATGGGGATTCAAAGAAAACCTAGGAGCCAAGAACCAGCTCCAAGTCGAGCTTGCTCTAATGCAGATTCGCTCTGGCTCTCTTCGGCACCGAGACGGTTCAAAGAACGAGAAAGGCCTGCCAGCTTACAAGCACTTCATGAACGCCGTGGAGTTGATCTGGAACTACAAGGATTCGCCCACTCCGTTCATCTGGCATCCGTGGGCTGTCCAATACGCCAAGGACGCCTTCAAGCACAAACGCTACGCCGTCACGTCCGGTGGTTCTGGAGGCAAGACTGAGTTCTTCGCGGTTTATGCCCTCGTTTGGTGGCTGGCTAATCCATTCGCCAACGTGGTCCTAGTCAACACCACGACCATCAAGGATGCTGACGGGCGTATTTGGGGTAGTATCACGAAGTTCTTCTCAGGGATGATAGCCGCTCCTCCCGGTAAACTGATTTCGTCCGGTCACTGCATCAAGTCGGTCGATACCAAGACGGGCCAGACCCTCGACAAGTTCGGGATTCGTTTGTTTGCCTGTGAGAAGTCCAAAGAGGCTGAGTCCAGTCGCGCCATTCGAGGCCAGAAGCACGGCCCCGGTGGCAAGATCATCGTCATCATGGATGAGGCTGCGGAGCTTGGAGTTGCCATCCGTAATGCTTTCGAGGAAAACTTGACGCAGAATCCGAACTATCAACTCATCGCCTTAGCAAACGCCAATACGCCGTTCGACAACTTTGGGGAAATCTGCAAACCGAAGGATGGAGGCTGGGAAAAATATGATCCATCGTGGGATGAGTGGGAGGGTGAAGGCGCATTCGTTCGCCGGGTGAACATCGAGACATCGCCAAACATCATCTACGGTCGGACCATCTACTCGTTCTTGATGACGAGAGAGGCGCTGAAGGATAAACGAGAACGTCTAGGCATGAACTCCCGCGCATACTGGCGAGGTGTGTTAGGAGCTTTCCTGCTCGATGGCGATGACGAGACGATCTACTCGCCCGGTGAACTCCTTCGCGTGCCTGCCGATTGCGTCTGGCAAGGCGTGCCTACAAAGGTGGCTGGCTTTGACATCTCGCATACGACTGGCGGGGATAAGTCTGTGCTTATTACCGGCTCTGTTGGTCTGTGTGTAGATGGGAAAAAGCGTCTAAAATTTGAAAAGATTTTCTACCTAGATGAGGATGTTACCAACAAGACCGTGGATCGCACAACTCAGATGGTCGCGCAGTTAAAAAGCATCTGTGAAAAAGAGGGAATTACTATAAGTAATATCGCCGTTGACAGCAGTGCTGGGGGAGGCAAGACCTTCGCAGACGCGATCTGGTCGCAGTGGTCGAATGGATTTCTCCGGGTTGATTTTGGTGGCAAGGCATCAGACCGCCCCGTCTCATCTGCCGACCGAGAGAAATCAAGCGTTCGATTTGCGTCGAAGGTCGCAGAGATTTGGAGCGTGGGGAAGGAGTTGATTCGATGCGATCAACTGCGAGGCATTCCAAAATCTGTCGCAGAAGATATGGTGTCCCGTAAGTATAAAGACAATAAGGCACAAGACGGCGGTTCTCGCATTAAGGTTGAATCGAAAGTGGACATGAAAAAGAGAATTGGTCGAAGCCCTGACGATGGCGACGCCGCTTTCATTTTGATTGATCTTTGTCGAGAAAGGCATGGCCTATCAGGTTCTCACAAGCCCGGAAATCACACTGCTTCTTCGCAGAACCCTCTCAAAAAACGTTTCATGCAACTCAGCTCTATTTTTTTCTAGTTGAAGTTTTGCTACCGCGTGGGAAAGGTCGGTATTCGCGGACTGATTCAGCAATCCGCAAATACCTAACACCCAACATGTTCATACCATGTCAAATGCTACACCCAACGTAACGCACGTTCACACCCCAATCAACCTGTCTGAAAAAGACATAGCTAGATTTCACCGAAAATCGGTCTTAGACGAGAAAACTGGCTGCCTAATTTTTCAGGGCCACAAAACGCATAACGGATATGGCCGCGTGTGGATCAATGGCAAAAACATATTCGCCCACAGGATTGCCTACGTTCTTAAATATGGCGAAATTCCTGTCGGCATGAGTGTGTTGCACAACTGTCCATGTGGCGACAACCCGGCATGCGTCAATCCTGAACACCTATCCATTGGAACGCATATCGACAACATGCGGCACATGAAGGAGCGCGGGAGAGCAGCGACCGGGGCGAGAAATGGTTGGAATCTTTACCCTTGGAATCGCCTAAGCGGAGATAGAAGTCCGTCCAGATTGCATCCAGAGCGCCTAGCAAGAGGCGACAGGCATTACTCAAGAACAAACCCTGAGAAATTAGCTCGCGGAGAGAAGCATGGAGGTGCTGTTATTTCATCAGAAATTGCCTCTGCAATAAAAGAGGCGATTCGCAGTGGAAAAATGAGCAAAGCGGCCATTGCCAGACTTTTTAATGTTGGCCCCAGTATCGTCTATAGCATAGGCGATGGAAGCACTTGGAGACACATACCGTAATCCTCTAAAGAAACGGTTCATGGGGCTGGCGGAGTTGTTTGCGGCTTAATTAGGAAGCAAGCTGACCGTGAGATACATGTCAGTGGACTCATGGATAGCATACACATCAAATCCACGTCTAAACGCTTCCAACCACCATCCAACATCCTTCACAATCCGATGTGGATCGCTACCATCTGGCAGTGTTTTCGACGTGCATGGGACTAGGCAAACTCGAACCATGAGGCATTTGCCAGTTAGCGAGCGCAGGTGGTCCATTACTCGGGCAAAGTATTCTGGCTCAACGTGCTCCAAAACATCTGTGCAAACCACCAAGTCTGCCGGTTGTGGCATGGCTGAAATCTCGGGGATAGATGGATCATAGTCAGCGACCTCGATTCCACGGCTGCGCATTTCCTTCGAGAAGGTCTGTTTGCCAGCGCCGTAGTCCAAAGCGGATGAACATCCATGCTGTCGATACAGTTCTTCTGCTAAGTCGGCCTGCTCCCATCCCTTGTATCCAAAGCGGACATCGGGATTGAGGTGGAGGTCTTGATTGAGCTGGCGGTATTTGGGAGAGATAAGTTCTGGCGTCATATTCCAAGGCGGGTTTTCATACAGGCTATCAAAGGTTCTAACCTGACGAGCGGCGATTTCTTTTCGTTCCAGTTCGGCGACTTGCTTCACTCTTTCCAAGGTGGCTTCTGGATTCTTGAAGAACCTTTCAAGCCTATCATTGGAGAAATGTTTTCGCAAGGCTTCCTCGCCGCCAAAAACGTAAAGAGCAACGGCTCGGGCTAATCCCGGCTTCTCTCCCGAGTTGGTGTATGTCCTGTATTGAGCGTGCGGCCTTACTCTCTCGGGCCACTCCCCGAAGTGATAGACTACGCCATCCGGTATTGCCCAGTTTTCGTAACCGAGAACCCAAGTTTTCATTCCGAGGTAGGAGAGAACCCCCCATCCCAAGTTGTGTTCTGCGCAGCAACCAAGGCCTCCGATGTCAGTCCAGACCGACTTGCGGATCATGTAGGGCATGCCCTTCCAAGGAACCATGGATGGCTTTTCGACGGGGGTTGCGCCAGCCCATTCTCCCAAGGGAGTTCTGGAAACGCTAAGATGCGTCCTCTTGGTTGCGGAGGAGCGATGCGCCCATTGGATCGGTGCGTGGACAAAGCCAATCGGGTCATCCTTGTGTTCCTTGTGGAACTTTAGCAGGGCTGGAATCGTGTTGTGGCCTATCAGCGTGTGAGCGTCCGTGTAGAACAGGTATTCGCCCTTTCCCTCTTCGTGGGCCAGATGAATAGCCTTCGCGATGGAGGGATTCTCAAGCCTGACAACTCGAACGATGCCCTCCTTAATTTGACCAGCTAGGCAATCCATCGCCGCGAGATGCACATCCTCGTCTGAGTTTTCCACGACCACGATTTCTGCCGTGACGCCGGATTCTTTAATGGCCTCTACTGCGGACAAAACCGTCACGCAAAGCATGGACGTTTCGTTCCTTGAGGCTAGGACGATGCTCAATTCCATTTACGGAGGCGGTGTCGTTGGAGGGTCCGTGCTTGGAGGAACTGTCGTAGGTGGCAAAGTCGTCGGCGGAAGTGTAGTTGGCGGTAAAGTTGTAGGCGGAACCGTGGTCGGCGGCAAAGTTGTGGGTGGCAGCGTAGTCGGTGGTAAGGTCGTCGGAGGCAAAGTTGTCGGCGGAAGGGTCGTAGGAGCAACCGTGGTCGGTGGAACAGTTGTCGGGGGCGATGTCGTCGGCGCTCCCGTCGTTGGAGCCGCCGTGGTCGTCACTGGAGGCTCTGGCTCTCCGCCCACATACGTCACCACCCCGCCAACGATGGATAGATACGTCCCAACTCGAATCGGAATCACCTGCAAAGAAGGCGTCGCATCAAACGAGTTATCAATCCTCACCACCGGCCTAGCCTGCTGCCGGATGGTAACTTGGTCCGACCCACGCTGACGGTTCGCAATCAAGCCTCCGACTCCGTATTCCTTGGGAGCGGACTGATACGGGCTGGCATCAGGGCCATACGTGCCGTTTGCGGTCGTAATCATTGGATCGTCTCTTCAGGCTGCGGAGGCGGGAAGATTTCCACCTGCTCGCGTAGCCACATGCCGTTCACATACTGCTGCGTGTCGCGGAGGATGAAGCTCTCCCAGTCGATGAAATTGGTCGCCGGAATGATCGTCTTGTTCGGATTGCGCCCCGGAGGAGGGTTTTGAACGCCCACTCCAACGATGATTTCGGCTGTGTATTGCTGCTCGGGAAAGACAACGGTGGGATGCAGGCAGCGAACAAAGTCCATGGAAACGCCGATGTAGGAGCCATTCACGTCCGTAGGCACCGGCTGCTCATGGGTCAAATCAGCCTCACTCCATGGCGTCGGAGAAAGGAACTGCCGGACGATGATCGTCGAGTTGTAGTTGACCTCTGGAATGAACTTGTAGCGCGGCAGAATGCGTGGCGTGGTGACGATGGATGCGCCGTTATTGATGGCCAGCGGGAAGGCATTCGTCTCGATGGCGTAGAGGTCGAGTAGAACCGCAGGCCAAGTGTAGTTCTGCGTGTCCGGGAAAACCTTGAAGGGCTTATTCTTGGTGCCTAAACCATCCTTGGAGTTCTCGGTCTTTGATTTGCCGAACAGGAAGGAAATGAACCCTGCGCCAGCCTTGGAGCAGGAAACGTAGAGGTAATCGCCCCATTTCTCGTTAGCACGCTCGCCGTTGACCGCCCAAAGGAACTCCTTGTAGCGAGTCACCCCGGCCTGCAAAAGTGGCTTCTCGGGCGACAGGAACAGCTCCGGGTTGATCTTTTGGTCAGGCACCGACACCGAGAACATGAACTCGTTCGGGTCTGGCGTCGGAAGTAGCTGGAAATTCGAGGCCATTAGACGGTGTTCGGGGGATACGGAGCAATCACATCGCCGGTCTGCCATTCAGCGGCCAGAGAGGCGGGGGTGCCATTCTCAATAGTGAAAATCCAGTGCGTGCGGGCGAGGAAAGTCTGCCGGAGCGGCTGATGGTTGATTTCGTCGGAGACGGAGGCTCGGAGGTCGGTGGTTCCCTCCACCGCAAGACCGCCAGTTCCCGTAGTAGCGTTTGCCCCACCGCCTGTAAAAGTGCTCGGAATGACTGCGGCTGCACCAGCGAAGGAGCCGGGGGCTGTGGCACCCGGAGTAGCGCCGGTTTCAGGCCAGAGGGTCGTCGTATTCGTGAAAATGTCCCGATACTCGCTCGACCACACCCGGATTTCGTCCCGTTGGATGATCGCGTAGCCAGAGGTGATGTTCGAGCCGAGGTTGACCGCAGTGCCGCCGAGGGCCTCGGCCAGCTTGCAGGTAGCTCCAGAGCTATTGACGGCGAAATAGACCCGGTTCGTAGTGACATTGGAGCCTCCTGTGAGTTGCGTGAGGGTGATTTGCAGGCCGTCTGACAGCGTTGCACCGGCAAAGGTGACTACATCCGTGGAATCGACCCCCGTGACGCCAGCGTAGGCTGTGGTTGAGCCGGATAGATACACCGCCGAAACATCGTCGTAGCGGAAGAATCTGCCGTTCTTTCGCGAAAGGAAAAGTGTGCTACTTGCCATAATTTCGGAGAATATCACTTGCGCGGGTGAGGGCAAGTTGTTAATGTCGCCCTATTCCCAAATAGGTTTGCGCTGTGGAGCGGTGCATTCTGCCCACTGCAAATCTTACACTGAGGCCGACATTGCTCCACGATGTCGGCCTCTTTGTGTTTCGGGCAACGCTATTGCGCCTGACAGAAGCTATTCAATCCCCATAAACCCCGAAAGGGAATAATGTAAGGTGAATGGCGGCGATAGCAAAACGCTTGATGTGGCGGACTCCTGTGAAAGCGGAAAAGACGCCACTTAAAGACCCGGCTACCGCAGAGCGATGAATTGCCCGCTGCGGATACCATGTCCCAGCATGGTAAAAGGTTTGCGCGAGCGCCGAAGTGTTGTGGCTCCTCTGGATTGAGGAGGGATTGAGCCTCCAGCCCACGTTAGCACGGTAGGCAGTGTTCGGACTTCTCAGCTTCCAGTTGAAAGACTTAATGCTTTTCGCCCCGCAAGGGGCGAGCTGTGCCCGCGCCCTAACTCGCAATCCGTTGAAAGTTTCAAATGCAACCCCGCTACAAACAAGAAATCGAAGCCTCTGGCCTTAGCCAGAAGGAATGGTATGCGCAGATTTACCTCAAATCTGACCACTGGAAGGCGCTAAAGAAGGCCAAGGCAAAAGAGGTAGGTCGAAAGTGCGAGATTTGCGGCTCCAAGAAAAGGCTGGAGTTTCACCACGACAACTACCGGGACATTTACGATGTGACGACGGCTGATTTGAGGATTCTGTGCCATACCCACCATCATGAGTTTCACTTTGGGACCAAGCCAGAAAAGCCATCCAAGAAAAAAGGCAAAAAGACGCCGATTCCAGCCTTCAACATCGAGGGGCTTGATTTGCGATCACCGTCTTTGGCTGAATCTGTCAAGCCGCTCATCATGGGTTTGAAGAACTGCCAGAAAAACCCACGCCTAAATACCATCATCAGGAAAATGAGGTCATTGAAGCTACCCCAAGACGCCATCAACTCCATCATCATTTTGAAGAGTGGAGCTAAGGCTAGGAGGCTGAAGTCTGTCATCAATGGCAGTGGAGGCGATAGAAAATGGACTCAGAAACAATTTGAGCAAATCTGGTCTAGTTTCTTGGCTTGGAGAATACCGTCTCTTGACCTTGTAGAGACTTTTGAATCACATTACGGAGAAAAACTTCGCTTACGCCACAAGAGATATTTGATAAACGAAATTGCCAAGGTCGGAGGATCAATTCCTATGAGATAATGGCGCAAACCCTGCATCCCAACCGAGTAACCAAATATGACCTACGAAGAACACATCAACATGAGTCGCATGTCCGAATCATTGCGTCGCTCACTTAGCGTTCCTGTAATGCTAGACTATGAGGAGGCTCAAAAATAATCATCAGCGACCTTGTTGCCAAATACAAATCCAACGTGGATCGTGGAGAAACCGAATGGGCTGATGTCTTTAGGAAGACTTTAAGCTACTACGTTGATTCCAAAGAACTCAAAACCCTCCTATCCTCCCATGAAAAACACAAATAACCAAGAATCGGTTGTCCCATTCGAGATTTTTTGGACCGACCGAAGAGACGCAGAATCCATTCAACGAATTACTTCTCTAGGACAATCGGAGTGGCGTTTAGTCGCGCCTCTATTTTCAGACTGGCTGCGTCGTTTGGGGTGTCCCGAGTCCGCTCGGCAATGGGATGAGCAGGGGCTTTCTTTTCAGATTCAATCCTCCCTATTAAGCCAATGGGAAAAAGACGGCTATCCACAAATAGCTTGGCCTAGCGACCAAGTTGGCAATACCCAAATCGTAGGATTCGACCCCTCGTTTGATGATGTTGATGAGTTTTGCAGCGCACATAGAGCGAGCACCCCTTGACTCGCCCTCCGAATAAGCGTAAGGTTGGAGATATGACAAACAAACAATTCACCATTCTCGTTGACGACATCCGCTCCAAAGTTCGAGAGCAGGCAAATTCAATCGACTCCATTGCCGCGTTTGTATCAGCGGTTGCCTTTGAAGTGATCGAGAACAAGGCTCCAGACGTTTCTTGGGATGAGCTTTTCGACAAGACCATCAAAGTTATGCGGAGCACCCTTGAAGGCGTTAAGAATCACTATGAAAAGCATACGCCAAACGGATAAGGCCATGACCCCGGAACAAACCCTCACAAAACTCCTCGACCTCTGCGCCCAACATGGCTACGACGCTGTGGCGATTGGGATGAGGCATGAGGTGGTTCCTCACTCAATGGGATACACTTTTCCAGAAAGCGGAATCTTTGCCAAACCCCAAGGTCGAAGAAAGTGTGAAATTAATGGATGGCCTGCAATCTGGAAGATAACTGAAATGGTTGGATTGGAGTCTAGTTGTGGCAACACGCACCAACGTTTCGTCAAAGACCTCCCCTTCCACCCTCAAGTCTGGCAACTTAAAAAGGGCAAGTGGGCGAAGATTGCGGAGGAGGTCTAATGCCTGACCTCTGCCACACCTGCCACGCTTTCGGACGTTCCTTGTGGAACAATTCATGCCTATGCACAGGTGACGCCATGCAGCCAACAGCGTTCCATGAGTGGTCGGTAAAGAACCGCGTGCCTTATAACATCCCGCAGCCGAAAATTGAACTGCCAAAAGTGGTTGTCAAAAAGCCGAAGCTGGTGTTTGGTCAGGCTATAACGAAAATATGACCTACGAAGAAGAAACCATCGAGGACGCCCTTGTTACCCTCTGCGAAACCGTGTTCGACCCGGATCGAGCAGCGCCCTTGATCCGCAAGAATATCGCCAATCGCATTGCCTGTGAATACACCGTGAAGTTCTACGGCACGGAGGCTGGAATCATCATGGAAACGAATCTAATCACCAAGGCAGAGCCTAAGAGGCTTGGAAAGAAGGTGGTGGTGTGAGTGATGAATCTACCTCATCTCCTCCACCCACCAAACCATAATCGGCGTGATCGTGGCATTGTCGCCATCGTGCATTGAGCAGCCTTTTGGGCATTCGATGAACCAAGTGCCGTCGTAGCCAATCTTGGGCCGCTCCTTGTGCTGTCGGCAGGCTGGAGCGGTCTGGTTGAAGTCCTGCATTAGGCGCTCGATTTGGGTCATTGCGTGGCTTGCATGTGCATTGCATCCCTAGACCAAAAAGCTCCTGCTGGAAGCCAGCCTTCCTTTGCGAACTCCTCCATTACTTCAAGTGGCATCGTGGCTCTCATGGGCCAATGAACCAGATTGCCATTGTCATCAGGATCAAGGTCAATGGCAGCGCCACGGGCATGTAGGCTTGGAAGGCTTCCTCCGCGCATAGGGCGGTTGTTGAAGCATCCGGCATATTTCTCAAGGATGGAGCGATGCGGCCCCTTGGAGAGCGCGGTAAAGATGCGCTTCAGGCTAAGTGCAACCTTTTGATGGCAACGAATGACTCGAACCGGCTTGCTATCGTATTTGATGCCGAGTCCAGAAACGTCTGTGACTACCAGCTTCGACTCATCGCCCGGAGCGCCGTAGAACTTGGTTAGGCTGGCTTGGTCAGACTTGGGCCAAGGGTTGTTTTTTGGCATCAGTTTGCGCAAATGGGATTGGCAGGCCGCGATGCTTTTCGGCCCCCAAAATCCATCTGGTTCGACGCCGATTTTACGCTGGATACTCTTGATGTCGTTCTGGTTCATAAATTCGGATTCTTGATGATAATCAAACCCCAAATCGTCAGCGCGACCGCCGTAAACAGCAGGCCAGCGATAACGGATGGTGTAAATTCGACGATCATTACGGCTCAACGTCCTCCTCAATCATTCGAGTGTTGTGCTTGTAAAGAAATGCGGCCATGTCGGTGCTGA
>Ga0315901_10001002_pt1 | contig 40915 bp, 54 predicted proteins | sample LakEriMetagenome_10_FD_203761 | JGI IMG/M metagenome (GOLD analysis project Ga0315901, IMG submission 203761) | Freshwater fungal communities from buoy surface, Lake Erie, Ohio, United States - Buoy 2 MA116 | ecosystem: Environmental > Aquatic > Freshwater > Lake | place: USA: Lake Erie, Ohio...
TGTGCTTCCAGCAGAAACACCAATCAGTGAAGAACCATCTCCATAAAATTTGGTTGCACTGACAATTCCAGTTGTACCATAAATCGTTACACCAGATCCAACCTTAAGAACATCTGTTGTACCATCAAGGGTAATGCTTGAAGATCCAACAGTTAAAATACCAACAACTCTTACATCACCATTCACAAGAAGTGCTGTTGATCCAGATCCTACAATGTGAACTTTTGCTTGTGGATTTGTGGTTCCTATACCAACATTAGAAAGTGTATGAATTCCAGCAGAGTTTCCTACCCAATAATTAATGTAAGCACCAGAGTTTGCATCAACCCACTGAGTTGAATCACCATCATCATAGTAAACTTTCAGAACACCAGATGTACTGTCCCACCAAAGAGTACCAGAAGATGTGACACCATATCCAGAAGGTGAAGACTCACTGATGATTGCGAGTGCTTGTGATCCACCGTTGGCATCAATCCACTGAGCACTATCGCCATCATTATAGTAGATCTTAAGGTCACCATTGTTGCTGTCCCACCAAAGATTTCCAGCAGTTGTGGAAATTCCTGGTGGTGTCGTAGAGATTGAAACTGTTGTTCCACCAAGATTTCCAAGATCAACAATAATAGTGCTTCCGTATCCAGTGACACTTAATCCAGTTCCAACAAAGTTAATATCAGTGAATCCAACACCGATTCTTGCTGCTGGTGTAATGAGACCTGACTGTGGATTTGTTGCGGTAGATCCAATACCAATACCAGCAGTAAAGAGTTGTCCATTCTGATAGAGATCGCCCTTGAAGAAGAGATCGTCTCCAACATAAAGATCACCACCGGTCGTTGTGATTCCACCAGCAGAGGCAAGTGTTGTAATTCCAGTAACTGATAATCCACCACCAACAATAACATCACTTCTTGCTGTGATGATTCCAATAGAATCAATATTGGTTACATCCTCATAAGTCAGAGTTCCACCAATTGAAACATTACCACTGAATATCGCACTGGTTGCCGTTAAGAATCCAGAGATATTAACATTATCAAGTTCAGTGTGACCTGTTACATCCAGTCCACCATTAGAATCAATGAGTCCTGTAAATGTGGAGACTCCAGAAACCAGAAGACTTGAAGCAGTCGCAAATCCAAGAGAAGCATTGGAAGCATTGACCGTTCCAAAGGTTGGAGTATCTGAGAGTGTGATGGTCGCAATGTTTCCACCAGCATATCCAGTGACTACAATATTAGAAGTTGGAGTACTTACAAAGTCAAGTGTCGTAATACTTCCTGAAGTTCCAACAACACTACCATTATCTCTAACTTCAATACCGTCCAGAGTACCAGCACCAGCAGCAGTGACTGGTTGCCAACTCCATCCACCAGATCCATCAGCAACAACAACTTGATTAGTAAGTCCAGCAGAGTTGTTTGTATTATCATAGATTCCACCACGAAGGCGAACATCACCCAGAATATCCAGATCATATGCTGGATTTGTGGTGCCGATGCCAACATTTGAGAAGGTGTGAATTCCAGCACTTGTCTTGACCCAGTTAGAAGCAATGAACTCCTGACCATTTTGGAAGAGAAGACCATTAAAGTTTATATCTCCATTAACATCCAATAGTCTTGAAGGATTGGCAGAATTAATTCCAACTCTTCCAGAATCGGTTGTATTGATGACAGTTCCACCAATACCAACATTCAATCTGATTGTGGTTGTAATTCCAGAGACATACAGTTGAGTCGCTGTGACAATACCAAGAGTCGTGATGCCACTTGAATTGATGTTCGTCAGTGTGGCAGCAGTGCTGGTAAGATTGGTGATGATTCCAGTGTTTACAAATCCGTCTGTAGCAGTCAGATTTGTAAAGTTTCCATTCGTATAGAATAGATCTGTACCAGAAATTGTGGTTACAACACCAGTGAGAATGTTTCCAGTTGTCAGATTGCCCGTTGTATAAGTCAGATTTGAACCAGAGATTGTGGTTACAACACCTGTAACAACATTCGCAGTTCCAAAATTACCAGTGGTATAAGTTACATTGGTGCCATTCAGGGTCGTGATCGTTCCGACACCAGCATTGACTTGACCATTGAATGTGGTTGCCGTAACAACTCCAGCAACATTTAGATTCGTCAGTGTGCCAACAGAAGTGAGTGAAGAGTTGACAACCGTTGGTCCAAGAGTTGTTCTGTTCAGTACAGAATCTGTTCCTGCCTTAAAGTCTCCACCAGTAGTAACACCAAGACCGATTGAAGATTCTAAAGTATTCGCAGCATTATTATAAGTAAAGGTCTTGACAATGTTTGCCGAACCAATCCCAATACCAGCACCATCTAGAAGCAGATTTGTTCCTACGGTGGTGGCAATACCGACTCTATAATCGGCAAGTTCAATCGTTGTGGAGTTGACAACAAACTGTGTACCATCTACATAGAAGTCACCTTTGATTCTGACTGCTCCAGTATTGTCTCCAACACCAGCAGGATCAATGACAATACTAGAAGGTCCAGTAATTGTATTGTTGTTGATATTGATTCCAATTCCAGAATCACCAGTTGAGAAGTTCTGAGCATAGACAGTTCCTGTGACTGTGACACCAGTTCCAAGAGTCTCAAACTTCTTGGCATTGTCATAGTACAGACTTACAGATCCATCACCAACAAAACTTGCGAAGGTCTCAGTTCCAGCGGCATTCTCAAAGAAGTGCTGACCAGATCTGTAGTACAGAATGCCAGTGTCATTATCAAGATATGCTGCTCCACCGTCGTGGAAGATACGCATATCATCATCAGTACCAAGATAAATCGCATCACCATCACCTAGGTGAATGTGATCTTGGAATGTTGATACACCAGATACAACCAGGCGAGTTGCGTTGAGGTTGGTGATGTTCGCTGTTGTATTCTGGATCGTTGTGATCGTGGCGACACCAGAAATTGAAACATCGTCAAGGTCAGTTTGACCATCTACACTGAAAGCATTACCAACATAAAGATCAGTCGTGAATGTTCCGATTCCAGCAAATGTAGAAACACCAGATACATTCAGATTATCTAACTCAGTGTGACCAGTAACATCTAGTCCACCATTGGAATCAATGAGTCCAGCAAAGGTAGAGACTCCTGATACATTGATATTATCTATTTCGGTGTGACCAGTTACATTAAAGATATTTCCATCAAAGGTCAGATTAGCATTGTCCTTGAGGCTACTACCAGCACCGACAAGAACAATTCTATTGTTTGTTAAGTTTTCAACCGTAACAGAGTTTGCTGTGAGTCCACCATTCGCATCAATTACACCATCAAAGGTAGAGATACCAGCAACATAAAGTTGACTCAGAGTTGTAATGCCAAGAGTTGTGATTCCAGATGCCTGAATAGATGTAATATTCAGTAGTCTTCTGTCGTTTGATAGAACCTCATTCGTATCAACATAAAGTGATCCGACAGTAACGATTCCAGATACTGTAAGATTGGAAGCAGAAAGAATTCCAATCGTAGAAATTCCAGTAACACTGATCCCAGTACCAACAAACTCACCATAGAATCTGGTTGCCGTTACAACTCCAGTTACAAGTTCATCACCTTGAACATGTAGTCTAGAAGTGGCATTTGAAAGTCCAATGCCAGTGTTTCCAGAAACATAGGCACCACCAGTAACTTGTAAATTTTGTTGAGAAACTCCCGAAGAAGTTTCCATATTGACCAACAAAACACCTTGATTATTAATCTTGACTCTGTTTGATCCAGATACGGATGGTTTTTGTTCGTAGTTAGAGGTTCCAGTCTGGAAGATAATTTCACTATTTCCAGAACCCTGCTCTGCTCTAATATAAAGTGTTCCATTGTTATTCTCAAAAGCAGAGCTAGATTGTCCAGGATCTACAAGAGAAATCCAAGATCCATTGGAATCATAGATTGCCAGGTTGGAGAATGGATCAGTGAATCCAATACCAAGATAGGATGAAATATATCCACCACCAGTGACTTGTAATTTTTGATTCAGAGTTCCTGTTGAGGTTCCACTACCAATGAAAACTGGACCATTCGCAAAGGTAGAAACTCCAGAGACTCTGATTTGTTCAGCATCAAGATAATCAAAGTCTGCTCTTCTAGCATTGATTTGAGTGTCGGTCAGTTGAATTTCACCAACCGCCAAACGAACACCATTAGGTACAAGTGTTGAACCTACACCTACAGCATAGTTAAACATCCAAGCATCAGTTGTACCAAATCCATAAGAGTTGGCGGCAACCCACATCAACTGCTTATAAGTTGGTGGTATAGTACTAAAACCAGTGAGAGAAAGATCTACTAGTGGAGAACCTTCAGTTGACGCAATCGCAATACCACCGTGATTCGCAGTAATATCAGTTGAAATATCATTACCAAAAGCATCGGTAGTAACACCAAGAGTAATTTCTTTGTCAAGAACTTTTAAGTCTTGTGCGACAATAACGGTTGATGTTCCACCGATACTTAAGTTTCCTTCAATACGAACATTGCTATGGAAAGTTGCTGTAGTATCATAGACATCAAAATCAGTCAGAACATCTAAACTTGTAAGTGTAGATACTCCAGTAGCATTAATGTTACGAACAGTAAGTTCATCAGCAGTGATATCATCTTTTACATAAAGATCACCACCAACATAAAGATCACTTCCAAAAGTTCCGATACCAACAAAAGTGGATACTCCAGAAACATATAAAGTTGTTGCTGAAGAAATACCTAGAGTACTTACACCAGTTACATCAATATTACGAGCATTAATCTCATCAACGGTCAGATCATCTTTTACATAAAGATCACCGCCAACATAAAGATCATTATTAAAAGTTCCGACTCCAACAAAAGTGGATAATCCAGTTACATTAATATTACGAGAATTGATCTCATCAACAGTTAGATCATCTTTTACATATAAATCGGCATCAATATATACATCGTTTCCAAATGTACTTACACCAACGAATGTAGAGACACCAGTGGCAAGTAAATGTCTGGTTGTAATGTCCTGACCAATCGTTGCTCCACCAGAGACATTAACACCATTAACATAAAGTTGATTGTTTACATATAGATCGTTTCCAAATGTCCCGACACCAACAAATGTAGATGCCCCACCTACATTAATATCTCCTGTAATGTTAGTTGATCCAACAACAAACAAGGAATGATTCTGAGCGTTTGTCGTCCCAATCCCAACTTTACCAACAACATCTAATGTTGTTTTATTTTCGGTAAAACTATTGATACCGACGCTTAAATTTCTTTGTCTGCCGCTGAGGAACTTTGCCATTGTTGATTATTAGTTGAGCGTTTCTAGAATGCTTCCGATAAACTTAATGTTGCTACCATTACTTGCGGATAAGACAAGTGCATCACCAGATTCAAGAACAAGTTTTCCACCTAAAAGAGTAGTAGTATCATTTCCTTCAATTGGAAAATCCTTAAGTATTTCAGTAGTCACAGCAATACCAGCCACACTTCTTTTGTGTGAAAAAGAAATCGTGTGTGTTACAGAATCAACATTCGCTGCCTGAGCCAACAGAACAACACCACTGTATCCAACTGGTGCTGTGTAGATTCCAACAGGACTTGTTGGTGCCACAAAAGTAATTGTCTGATATACATTTAATGGTAATGCCATCTTTTATTCTCCTCCTAGTGCTAAAATGTATGGTGTGAGAGTGGCAAACAAACTCTTGGAATAGAAGGTTCCAGAAATAGTTCCTGTGACCTGATTAATTTGAACACCATCACCGATTCGGAAGTTTCCTGCCTGGTCAGTGCTTGTGAATACAACCAATCCACCATTTCTAGCATCAGTTTCATTATCTTGAATTGGAACTCCACCAGCAGAAGGAAGACAAGCAGTAATATCTGTTCCAGATCCAATATATTCAAAAGAATGACCAGAGGCTAATACTCTACTTTGTTTAAAGAAAGGAACTGTTGAACCGACACCAACAGCATATGGAACATTTTCATTTAATGTAATAGTACAAATTCCTGTTGCTGTTGGTAATGTTGAACTTTGAATCGTATAATAAGTCGGTAGAATTTCTACAGTGGCTGTTGCTGTATTTATTCCTACATCAGGAGAGGAGAATGTGATGTTCGGAACAGAAGTATAACCTCTACCATTTGAAATAATTTCTACACCGACAACACTTCCATTACGAATTTCTGGTGTCGCTAAAGCAGTTACACCCCATTCTGCAGATGGATCATCAATCGTAATTGTTGGTGTTGAGGTATATCCAGTTCCACCAGAACCAACTACAATTTTGTTTACCGTATAATAGAGATCATCAAAGAAAACAACTTGACCATCAAAAGGACGAACAACATTAATCTTTACGGTTCCACCAGTTTCATAACTGTGTGGAAGTGTTGATGGTCCAACATAAGCAGAGAAACTATTTGCCGCTCCTACAGATTCAACATTAAACACATATCCAAAATTGCCACTTGGATATGTTACAATTCCAGGACCTGATGGACAACTGAATTCAAGTCCATTAATTGTCACACCCATACCAACACTTAAGTTGTGATTGGTGCTCGTCGTAACAGTAAGAATACCAGACACATTATCATATGATGCTGTCTGAATTCCAAGAGTTGGTGTGCTTATATCTACGGTGAAAATAAAATCATTAACCTGTGATGCTTGAGTTAAGATCCCAGTGTATTGTCTTGGACCAACTCCATCGGCAACTAATCCATAATTACCAAATGAAGAGTTGGAGTTTGTAAGATCACACGCACCGCCAGTTCCACAAAATACTGCTATGTCACTATTAATGGTGAACAGAGAAACTAACTGGGCATAACCTTGATTGGTAATAGAGACTCCAATACCATTTGGATTGTATTGTGTAAAGGAGTCTGTGACCATACTCTTGAATGGTCCGATTACATCATTACCATCAATCTTCATTCCAATACTATTTTGAATGAAGTTTGTACAGTTACGAATATATGGAGACTGTGAAGAATATCTTACAATGTTTGGATTAAAGGCAACGATTGCCTTTCCTGGATCCATTGTTCCAGAAAAAGATAATTCGGTAATGTAGTTTCCAGGAGCAACATGAAAGAGATCACTACCAGCATTCTGGGGTTGAACAGTAACCTCTCTTAAACTATCCCCAACAATACTCACCTGTGGTGGTAAAGCAATTGGATTATTTTCAATATATGTTCCGGCACTGACTCTTATAACATCACCAGTTGCCGCAATAGAGACGGCACCAGCAATTGTTGCTTTTGCATCTCCAAGTTTTTTACCCGTATTATTATTGTTTCCGTCTTTGGTTACATACAAAACATTGCTGACTGTGGCACCAGCACCGAGACGAACGACTTCTGTGGCAATACCAGTTACGGAGAATCTATCTCTTAAAGTATAGAGTTCAGCATCGTAAGTATTAAGAGCTATTTCTCCAGTTTGAAGATCTGTTACTGCAGGTCTTTTACCAGGTACAGCAGATCGTTTAATCCTATATGGTGTTGCCATTTATTCGCATTCGGTATGTACCAGAAGAAGCAGTATGTACTGCTTTCATTTATTTATTCAAGTAGCATTATTCCTTCTGGGACGATATTTAAATAGGTTCACTGGTGGATCTGGTTTCATCCACTCCTCTATTTTATTAAATTTTTCTTCACTATAAAAGTCTTGCTGAACATACCACAACTTCCAGTGCTCATGTCCCTTTGACTGGTTACAATCGTGACAACAGCAAACTACATTCTTTGTAAAGTCCATTCCACCTTTGGACTGTGGAACAATGTGGTCTATTGTAAGATTCTCTTCTGATCCACAATAGGCACATTGATGTTCCCATTGTTCCTTTATATGTTGCCTCCACATTCGTTTCGCCTCCCCAGAACTTGTTGCGTGTAAATGAAACAAGTATTCTTTTGGAGAGTGTAGAGGTCCCATAAGTTACTGCGACTTATGATTATTTATTCTCTTACATGCTCCTCGTGCCCATGCTCTTGCGAGACTATTGACATAAGAGCACGCTTTCTTTTTCTCCCCACAATAAGGACACTGTGCGTCTGGGGGATCTGTAATGTATCCTTCAGGCGTATACATCCTTTTCTTTTTTAGGTTTTGTGTTTGTTTATGTTTACGATGGTTCATACAATCACGGGATTACCTTCACCCTCTGGAAGTTTAATTTGTGGTAAGTCTTTAACTTCCCAAGAACCACCAACACCACCATCCATATTCACCACGATCTCATTGGTCGGTAGTGCCTTTGGAATCTCAACATCAATGACTGGACTCATCAGTGTTTTGTTTTTTACAATCTCACGATTTGGTCCGTCCATTCTCATCATCATTTTTGCGTCTTCAAAATCTGCACAGTCACAAATTTTTCTTCCAGTTCTTCTTTCTCTGACTGTAAAATAATCTTCACTATTGTACTTGTTCATGATGTGCCTTAAGTTCTGGATTAGGTTGTGAAGGGACTATGGGACTTCTGGTTTTATTTTTAATCACAATGAAGGCATCATTCTGATAGGAGACTGTGCCGAATGGTTTTGCCCATTTTGGATTCGCACTTTCGGTTTGTTGAATACCACTGAAAGCAACTCCACCGATTTCAACGACAATATTATCATCAGCAGTCCATTCTAATTTTTGAAGGGCAATAGAAAGTTGCCCCAACCAATCATTGCTTCCCATCACATTCTCTTCTGGTTCCAGGTTTCCAATCATTAGGTTTGTTGAGTCTCTCATCATTATACTTCTTTTTTGGTGGTCTGTAAAGATTCGGCCAAGTATCTCGTATGATTTCTGCTAGTTTGTATGGTGTTTCCGTTGTTATCATTCCAGTGTCTTATGACCCCCGCGATAATGAATAGATTAGTAATGAAATAAGTGAGAAGTATAATAGTCCGTATACCAGCAATGTGGTCTGATTCTTTGTCATTCCTACCTGCCTTTTCTCCAAGTGCTTTTGCCCAGATTCTCCAAAGTGTTTTTCGTTTCTTCATAGAGTTAAAAAAAAGACCCCTTGTGAGGGGTCTTAATATTATACAACATATTTAGAGAGCATTACCCCTCGGAAGAACTTCCTCAGGAAATACAAAATTTTCGTGGGGCTGGTCTACTGGTGCCATCCAAGCCCTTAACCCCTCATTCAAAAGTATGTTCTTTGTATAGAACGTCTCGAATTCCGGATCTTCTGCTGCTCTCACTTCCTGCGATACGAAATCATACGCTCGTAGGTTAAGAGCAAGACCAATAATACCAATACTACTAGTCCAGAGACCCATGACGGGAACAAAGAGCATAAAGAAGTGAAGCCAACGCTTATTACTAAAAGCAATTCCAAAAATTTGCGACCAGAAACGGTTAGCAGTAACCATTGAATAGGTTTCTTCCTCTTGAGTCGGTTCAAATGCTTTGAATGTATTCGCTTTGTCCCCATCCTCATAAAGTGTATTCTCAACTGTTGCTCCGTGAATCGCACAGAGAAGTGCTCCTCCCAGTATACCAGCAACTCCCATCATATGGAAGGGGTTGAGTGTCCAGTTGTGGAAACCCTGTAGGAATAGAAGGAACCTGAAGATAGCAGCAACACCAAAAGATGGTGCGAAGAACCAACTGGATTGCCCCAGAGGATACATCAGGAACACAGAAACGAATACTGCGATAGGACCAGAGAATGCGATAGCATTGTACGGACGAATCCCTACAAGACGGGCAATCTCAAACTGCCTCAACATAAATCCTATGAGAGCAAAGGCACCGTGGAGCGCCACAAAAGTCCAGAGTCCCCCAAGTTGGAACCACCTGACGATATCCCCTTGAGCCTCAGGACCCCAAAGTAGAAGAAGAGAATGACCCATAGCATCTGCAGGCGTTGACACAGCAGCCGTAAGGAAATTAGCGCCTTCAAGGTAACTAGACGCCAACCCGTGGGTATACCAGCTTGTAACAAACGTTGTGCCAGTAAGCCAGCCACCAAGGGCAAGATAAGCAGTGGGAAAAAGTAATAGTCCAGACCAACCCACAAATATGAAGCGATCTCGTTTAAGCCAGTCATCCAGGACATCGAACCACCCCCTTTGTGAAATTGGTTGTGAAAGAGTTGAAGAAGTCATAACCTCCATTATCGTTTCTCATATTTATCTTAACATTCCTTAACATAGAAGTCAATGAGTGTTTATGCTCAAAGAAAAAGATTACGATGAATATGCCAAAGAACATTATAACGATTGGATTTACTGCGCTTACCTTCACGCTGAAAATGAAAGAGGGTTTTGTTGTTCAGTTTAAGATGAATTCCTCCGCGAAGAAATTTCCACTCGGCATTTTGAATCTTATCAATAATTTCTTGATATGTAATTTTATATTCAACATCTTTTTTGATATCTTTATAAATGACATGAGTAATATCATAACCATTACGAATAACCAAATCAATAACTCGTTCTTTGTTTTCATTAAGGAATCGTTGAAACTCATCAGTATATTCGGGATGAATTTCTTTAATAGTACGACGATCACGACCTTGATAATTATATCCATCATGACCACAGAAATGCTTAATAAACTCGGCAGCATTACCACCAATGTTCAACACTTCCATAAAATGCTTTTGTGTAGTCAAATGAACCTGTGTTGAAGAACCACTGGCATTCTTGATACTGGCACGCTCATTCTCATTCTGACCATCAATCTTGGTGCGTGAACCACCGATCTGTTGAAGACCATGAGCATCACATACTGCTTTCTCTTTAATAGTAGAGTACTCTTCGCGGGTCTTGTAACCTTGTTCAGCAGTGAGAGGCATGAGTCTTTTGAGTATGCGATTATTATAGTCCATAAAAAGGGGGCATTGCTGCCCCCTGTGCCAGTTATTCAATTGTCTGGAATCAAACAAAAAATTGATTCAGACCTTCATTTAATCTTTCTTCTGTAATCTTAATGTACTTTTCGTCAATGTCAAATCCTATCCAATTCCTATTAAGATCTTTGGCAACAATCGCAGTGGTGCCAGATCCCATGAAAGGATCAAGAACTAAATCACCTTCTTGTGTAGTTAATTGGATACAATTTCTTACCAGTTGTGGTGGAAATGGTGCTGGATGTTGTTTTTGTCTTTCGGGATTAATCACCCAAACCTCACCACGATAATCAGGATCAACAGCATCACGAAATACTTTTGGTTTGTCCTTACATAACCAATAGATATGCTCCGTACATGGTACAAGAACATCATTGCGAATGTTTGGAGAATTGCGCCTATCCCAAATAATCAACTGATAGAGTTCAGCATCACTATGTTGAATGAAATCTGTTGGTAGATAGCAACGATTTTTATATCTTCTTGGTTTATGATTAAAAAAGATAGATCCATCAGGTTTAATCACACGATGGCATTCATTTAAAAGTGCTATCATCCATGCCTGATATTCTTCCTCTGGCATGTCGTCACCATAGGTATTATAATCAATATTAAATTTACCCCAGATTTGATTGCCCTGCTTCACCTTTCCAAGTAATCCTTTTTTATTATATGGAGGTGAAGTTACTATACAATCAACTGAATCTGATGCGAGTTCTTTCAGTCCCTCAATACAATCTTTTTTGATCAGCATAATATCAGTTCTCTTGTAGATATTCTAGCACACTTATCCCCAATAGATTACTGAAAGAGTGAAGACGACAAACACAATAACTGTAAATCCCATCATACCTACTCCTGCCCAGATTACCCAGGGTTCCATAGGATGATGTTGATTATTATGAGACATTGAGATACGCAATCATTTTATGTAATGTATCTATGTTGTCTCCAACAAGACCCAGTGCGGTGTTGCAGTTATTACAGAGAACTCCACGAATTTTATTTGTAGAGTGGCAGTGGTCAATACATTTCTTTGTTAGTTTCACATCACATATTTGGCAGTTCTCATTAGACATCAACTCATTATATTGGTCTTCTGTAAGTTTAAATCTGCGTCGGGCATATTCGTGGGTCTTATAATATTGCCTACGAACTTCTCTTTCACAATCCTTACACTTTGATTGAACCCCAGAAGGTCTACTGCTTCTTTTAGAGAAACCATCAAGTTCTTTTGTTTCTCCGCATCTGCTGCAAGTTTTCATTATGGTATGGAAGTTTGGTATGGAACTATTTATATATAATACCATAAAAAAAGAGACCTGTAAAGGTCTCTTTCAATCTTATTCAGTTTTTATGAAACTCAACCGATTGCAGGTGCGGTCAGAGCAACAGGAGTTGCTTCGGCAGCTGCCAGGTCCAAAGGAAAATTATGTGCATTTCTTTCGTGCATTACCTCGAGCCCGAGTCCAGCACGGTTAAGAACATCAGCCCAAGTATTAATCACTTTGCCTTGAGAATCAACAATAGATTGGTTGAAATTAAAACCGTTGAGGTTAAATGCCATCGTGGAAACACCAAGAGCAGTGAACCAGATGCCTACAACGGGCCAGCTAGCGAGGAAGAAGTGCAGCGAACGTGAGTTATTAAAGGAAGCGTATTGGAAAATAAGGCGTCCGAAATAACCGTGAGCAGCAACGATGTTATAAGTCTCTTCTTCTTGACCGAACTTGTAACCATAGTTCTGTGACTCATTCTCGGTGGTTTCACGAACCAGCGAGGAAGTAACCAGAGAACCGTGCATAGCACTGAACAGAGAACCACCGAACACACCAGCAACTCCAAGCATATGGAAGGGGTGCATCAGGATGTTGTGCTCTGCCTGGAACACAAGCATGTAGTTGAAGGTGCCGCTGATACCCAGAGGCATCGCATCAGAGAAAGAACCTTGACCAAAAGGATAGACCAGGAACACTGCAGAAGCAGCAGCAACAGGTGCGCTGTAGGCAACACAAATCCAAGGACGCATACCAAGACGGTAGGAGAGTTCCCATTCACGACCCATATAAGCATAGATGCCGATGAGGAAGTGGAAGACTACCAGTTGGAAAGGTCCACCGTTGTAAAGCCACTCATCTAGGGAAGCAGCTTCCCAGATGGGGTAAAAGTGCAGTCCAATAGCATTGGACGAAGGAATCACAGCACCAGAGATGATGTTGTTTCCGTACATGAGTGAACCAGAAACGGGTTCACGGATTCCATCAATGTCCACAGGAGGAGCACCGATGAAGGCGATGATGAAACAAGTCGTAGCAGCAAGCAGGCAAGGAATCATCAGAACTCCAAACCAACCGACATAAAGACGATTATCGGTTGATGTAACCCAGTTGCAGAATTGTTCCCAAGTATTCGATTGTTGTTGACGTGAAATTGTAGCAGTCATTTTTTAGCAAGTAGTAAGACCATCAGGGAAATGGTGGAGATACTATGCTCCCAGCACCCTTAGCTGGGATATGAGAGACGTAATTTATACACCCATAGGTCTCGGTTAACGGGTGTTTAACAATGTTACGGAATGTTTAGGTTTCGTAACATTTGTTTACCTATTTATCATACTACGGTCTGCTTCTGGTGTCAAGGGGTTAGTCCAAATCAATATCCGTAAGTCCCTTTATGAGTATTCCAATTTGATGTAATATCAGACGCTGACAATACAGAACTCCAAATTTGTACTTGAGATATTGTTCCAGTAAAGTTATTTTGATTTGCATCACCAATTCTCAAAATAGATGATGCGGTTAATGAAGAAGTGTTTGTTCCTGTAGTAGAATCTTCTAAAGAACTATTAATATAAAGTTTTATGTTTCCTGTGCTTTTTTGCCTTGTTGCTGTAATATAAAACCAACTTCCAGTATTACATAAAGTCGTTGATCTTATAGTAGTGTCTGGACTACCTATTCCAAAAAGAACTTTTCCACCACCAACAGACAAACCAAAATCAGTTGTACTCCCACCAACTTCAGCATCAACTAAAGCACCAGCACCCCACCATTGATTGTTTGGATCTCCACCTGACCAAGTAGTTTTAAACCAACAAGCAATAGTAAAGTCATCAGCAATTGGTCTGGTCATAGTAGCACGATCATCGCTACCATCAAATGAAAAAGACTTTGGTGCAGTGTTATTAAATGTTGGACCATTGAGTAAAGTAGCATTATAAGTAGTTGGATTTCCTGCTACATCAAACCAAGTTGTTCCAGATCCACTGTAAGAACTAGAATTTGTTGCATCAAGTAATGTAACTAAATTTGTAGAAATAAATGTTGAATATGTGATAGTTGAATTGAGTGCATTATTACCTCTGTTACCAGCATTATATGATGCAGTACTTGATATACCTATAGTTACATTAGAATTTGATGGACTTGGAGTAATTACTAATGTATATTGGGATGTGCTTATACCAGTGAAAGTTCCTTTTATCCCGTTTGTAACAGTAATATCTGAAGAGGTAAAATCAGCAACATTTTGACTAAATGTAAAAGTTGTAGTAAAAGCAATACCACTATGACCAGATGGAGATAACGTAAGAACAGAATCTGTAGGAGTTATTGGACCAGTCCAAGAGGAATAATTGGTGCTTATTTCGGCATCAGAGAGTGCTCTATCATACATTCTTATACCTTTCACATATGCATTCACTGGCCAAGTAAATGAAGCATTTGAAGGATCAAAAACCATCAAACGCATTGGTGCAGTATTACTATGAAATGCTTTTCCCGAAGCACTTGTAAAAACTAAAGAACCATCAATATACATTTTTGCAACACTACCATCATAGGTAAAACCATATTGATGATAAGAATTAAGATAGTTTGATGGAGTTGGTAATGTATAAGCATCTGTTGATTCTGAAAAATTACCTCCACCCTGAGTTCCTAAAACAAGTGTAACAACTCCACTACTTTCTTTAAATCCAAAACTACAACTTTGGTTATTTGGTGAAGTTTTACTCGTTAAAAATGCTATTTGACCTGTTCTCCAAGCATTCATTTTTACATAACATTCAAATGTCTTAGCACTTGTTCCTTCTGGAATCCACGCAGCATCATTTATAAAGACATAATCATTTGTCCCATCAAATAAAAATTCTTTATTTGGATCAGAAAACGTTGGACTATTAACTAGTGTAAAATCACGATCATTAACTGTAGTATCAAACCATGTTGTACCACTTCCAGAATATGAACTAGAATTTCTAGCATCTAATTCAAATAGTAGACCACTTGATGTTGGATTTGCAACTCCTGCAGATTGTAAAAAGTTTGCTAATCCAATAGGACCGCTAGATGGGGCATTTCCTCTACCATAATATTCATTTAATCCAATAGGAGTAGATCCACCATACTCCAATTGAAGATTCATTAAACTAATTGAATTTGGAGAAATTGGTAATGTCATTAATTCAAACCACCTTTTTCTTTAATTCATCAATTTGTTTTTGCTGTTCTTTAATTGCTTCAATTAAAAGTGCTACTATGTTTCCATATGATACTGTTTTAATTCCATCTTCACTTTGCCCAACAACTTCTGGCAACACTTGTTCTATTTCTTGAGCAATTACACCAGCATGTCTCTTTTCCTTATCCGCTAAATCTTTTCTTACAAATGTTACTCCTCTAATTTTATTTAATTTTTCTATTGCGTTTTCAATAACTTCAATATCATCTTTAATTGAAACATCAGAATAAGCAATTACATTTCCTGTAGCAGTTAAATCACCCGTACTAGCATTAAATGTAAATGCTGTTGCTGTTGTCCTTACACTTGCGGTTTGATTAGATCCTGCTGCAGCAACAAACACAGGATAAAAAGTAGTATTATCAGTAGTATTTGTTGCGTTAATTGTAGTAGATGGTCCTGTTGAACCTTGGATTCCCTGTGTTCCTGTCGTACCCTGAGTTCCAGTAATCCCCTGAATACCTTGAGATCCTGTAGTTCCCTGAGCACCGGTAGTTCCTTGTGTTCCTGTCGTACCCTGAGTTCCAGTAATCCCCTGAATACCTTGAGTACCAGTAGTTCCTTGAGCACCGGTAGTTCCTTGTGTTCCTGTCGTACCCTGAGTTCCTGTGGCTCCTTGAGCACCAGTTATACCTTGAATACCTTGAGTACCAGTAGTTCCTTGAGCACCAGTTATACCTTGAATACCTTGAGTACCAGTAGTTCCTTGAGTACCAGTGGTCCCTTGTATACCTTGAGTACCAGTAGTTCCTTGTGCTCCTGTTGTACCTTGAGTTCCAGTGGTCCCTTGTATACCTTGAGTTCCAGTGGTCCCTTGTATACCTTGAGTACCAGTAGTTCCTTGCGATCCTACAGTTCCCTGAGCCCCTGTTGTACCTTGAGTACCAGTAGTTCCTTGAGCCCCTGTTGTACCTTGAATACCTTGAGTACCAGTAGTTCCTTGTGCTCCTGTTGTACCTTGAGTTCCAGTGGTCCCTTGTATACCTTGAGTACCAGTAGTTCCTTGCGATCCTACAGTTCCCTGAGCCCCTGTTGTACCTTGAGTACCAGTAGTTCCTTGAGCCCCTGTTGTACCTTGAGTACCAGTAGTTCCCTGAACACCCAATATACCTTGAATTCCCTGAATTCCAGCAGCGTAAGGAGCAGTCCAAGAAACACCAGTACCAATAGAAACAAGAATGCTACCAGCAACTCCAACAGTGTTATTAATATCCTTAATACTTGAATCTAGTTCAAGAACACCTGCGATAGTTGCGATGCCAGAAACATTAATACCTTGACTCAGATTAATTTGAGTTCCCTGAAGGTTTGATATTGTCAGTAAATTTTGACCTGGATTATAAAGTAAAGCAGTATCAATATAAAGAGAAGTATAACCAATTCCAGATTCAAATGGAATGTAATAAACATTGTCATCACTAGCTTGTGGTAAAATATTAATGTATTCTGCGTTTGTTGAACTAGAAGAATTACCACTAAAAGATGTTGCGGTTATAATTCCAGAAGCATTAATATTCCTAACAAATGCTAAATCATTTTGAGTAAATTGAACATTACCAGATGCCAATCTGGTTCCTACTGGAAACTGAGTTGATCCAATACCAACACCATAATTAAACAACCAAGCATCAGTACCTAAACCTCCCCAAGTACCTTGCTTAACCCACATAATCTGCTTGTAGGTATCGGGAAGTGTATTAATACCTACAGCATTTAATGCTACTAAAGGGTTACCTTCTGTTGAAGCAATAGCGATACCACCATGATTCGCACTACTATCACTAGGTAGTGTAGTTGTACTAAATCCAAGAACAATATCTCTATCTTCTACTCTAAGTTCTGTAGCATTGATATAAACAGAAGTACCACCAATTGTTATATTATTTTGAACGTTTAAATCATAAACACTTAATTGAGTTCCATCAAAGGTAAAATTACTTGATCCAGTTGGTTCATTACTACCATTTTTGTAAACAACTTCATAAGATAATCCTGCTACTGGACCAGAAACACCTTGAGTGCCTTGAATTCCTTGAGTACCTTGAATTCCTTGAGTTCCTTGAGTTCCCTGAAGACCTTGTGTTCCTTGAGTTCCTTGAGTTCCCTGAAGACCTTGTGTTCCTTGTGTTCCTTGTAGTCCCTGAAGACCTTGAGTTCCTTGAGTTCCTTGAGTTCCCTGAAGACCTTGTGTTCCTTGTAGTCCCTGAAGACCTTGAGTTCCTTGAGTTCCTTGAGTTCCCTGAAGACCTTGTGTTCCTTGAGCACCAGTTATACCTTGAATACCTTGAGTACCAGTAGTTCCTTGAGCACCAGTTATACCTTGAATACCTTGAGTACCAGTAGTTCCTTGTGCTCCTGTTGTACCTTGAGTACCTTGAAGACCCTGTAAACCTTGAGTTCCTTGAGTACCTTGAGTACCTTGAAGACCCTGTAAACCTTGAAGTCCTTGAGTACCTTGAAGACCCTGTAAACCTTGAAGTCCTTGAGTACCTTGAAGACCCTGTAAACCTTGAGTTCCTTGAGTACCTTGAAGACCCTGTAAACCTTGAGTTCCTTGAGTTCCTTGAGTACCTTGTGTTCCTTGAACACCTTGACTACCAGTAGTACCTTGTATACCTGTAACACCTTGAGAACCCGTAGTTCCTTGTGTACCAGCACCTGTAGCACCTTGAACACCTGTAGTTCCTTGAGTTCCAGTTGCTCCTTGTATACCAACAATCCCTTGTATTCCAATAGTTCCTTGTGTACCTTGAGCACCTGTAGCTCCAATAGGAGATCCATTAACATGGAAAGCAGTAGCACTAATAATGCCACTACTCCCATTAATTGTAACTCCAGTACCAACAATAATACGATTACTATTTCCATCTAAAGTAATAGAGGAAGATCCAATAGTAACAATACCAGTTACTCTAACATCACCTTCAACATATAACTTATATCCATCTTTAGCAGTTGTACCAATACCAACATTTTTAATGGTATTAATTCCAACAGAGTCTACTGACCAAGTACCAGCAGATCCAACAACTCCACCTGATACCGTTTCAAATATGAACTTACCTACAGAATGATCGTACTTAAGAAATTTGCCGTCATATACAGAAGCATTCGTAGCAATACCAACAATATCGTCAAGATACTTTAACTGAGTTTCTCCGCCGCCGCCAAGTGTAGATAGTTGCTGCTGAATACGATTAATGAATAAAGTGTAATGTTTATTCAAATCTTCAACACTCACAAGTGGTGTTAAAGGATCACTATTTTTTGTTTCGGGTGGTTCGTTTAAAAGACCTTCTTGTATCTGATCATAGATTTTTAGAACCTTTGAAATCTTGTCTTTAATTTCTGGTAAATTTAGTAACGTAGATTCAGAAATTTCTTGGAAGACCTGATCTCGTACTTCAATTAGTTCTTTATTACTTTGAGAAATATAACTCTCAACATTGTTTAAAGACTTGTGATATTGCTCTTCATCTTCTTCTAACTCTTCAATTTTAACATCAGAGTCAGCAGCAAAAGATTTTCTCCAATGATATAAATTCTCTTCTTCTACTTGAACATCTACTTCTACTTCATCATATATTTTTGGTAACTTTTCTACAACAGATTCCTTAACAACAAAAACTTCAGAGTCACTTTCACCTTCAAGGACTCCTGTGTTTTTAAGTTCTTCATCAAGTTCCTTTATCTTGTTATCTAAATCTTTTGAGGGTTTAGAATACTTGATAGTTTTCTTAAAAATTCCCATTAATTATGAATAGTTTTTTTCCTTATCAAGTATTTATTATACCCTATATTCTTCTATTTTATCAAGCACCTTGTTCAGGTATTGATGTGCTAACCACTTTGGATCATGTCCAGATTTATCCATCCACTCCTTATCCAAGTCTGCCTTTAATTTAATAACCTCACACTTTATAATATCCTTAGTCAGTTGTCCTCTGGGCATATACAAAAAAACTCTGCCTCTTATTTAGAGACAGAGTTGGGTATTATTACTTATTCTATCAAACTGGTGCGGTTTCCCTCACAGTTGACTTTACATATTCTAGAACATTTTCAGGTGTCGATACTTCGTATGGGTCGGTGTCTGCGTTGTCACGGAAACCGTCTTCAAGGAATAGTTTCTCGATGACTCCGTTATCCACAACCGCAGCATAACGCCAAGAACGCTGACCGAAACCAAGGTTAGACTTGTTGACCAGATAACCCATACTTCTGGTGAAATAGGCATTTCCATCGGGGATAAGTTTTACTTTTTCAATATTTTGATCTTGTGCCCAGGCATTCATGACAAAGCCGTCATTAACAGAAAGGCAGTAAATAGCGTCAATGCCAAGAGCAGCAAATTCATCGTAGTTCTCCTCGAATCCTGGAAGTTGATAGGCACTACAAGTAGGAGTGAATGCACCAGGCAGACTGAAAATTACTACTCGCTTATTATCAAACAGTTCGGAAGTGGTGCGAGTTACAAACTCACCATTCTCACGAAATACAAAAGATACTTGTGGGACTTGATATTGTTCTTTACGCATTTTAACCTCCATCACCATACACCGGGAATTACTTGACCCGTCAGGGCATAAGATCCCATTGCGGCAACGATACCGATCATTGCTGCCCAACCATTAATGCGTTCTGCTCTTTCGTTCATTGTTTTTCTCCTAAAATTAAAGGTTTTCTTCTTGTTCGGTAAGAATCACACAATCGCTAGTGGGATAAGCGGTACATGTAAGAATCCAACCGTCTGCTACTTGATCATCATCAAGGAATGACTGCTCTTCATTATCTACGGTTCCTTCTACGAGTTTACCAGCACAGGCGGAGCAAGCACCAGCACGGCACGACGCAGGAAGGTCAATACCCGCCTCTTCTGCCGCTTCAAGAATATACTGATCGCTCGCACACTGAATGGTAGTCTCGGAACCGTCGGGAGAGCGGAGAGTAACATTATAGGTCATAGGTAAAAATACTTAAAAAATACCAAAGAACAGTTTACCAGTAAATGCGTAAGAAATCAAGGCTGCTACGAAACCCATCATCGCAGTGCGACCATTGAGACGCTCTGCTTTCTCGGCATATGGTTCAATACCATAACGCTCAAGATCTTCCTTTGTCATGTACATGGAAGGTTCTTTAGCAAACATATTCATTTGCCCGAACTCATTTTTAGTTACAGTCATTGTTACATTCATTAAGAATTGTTACACAATTATATAGCAAAAATAAAGAGGGGTCAAGCCCCTCTTGTTACGGTTTTCACACAAGGTAAGTATAAATGCTTACTGATTGGGTTGAGAAGGTTCTGTAACTCTTCCCAGATAAGGATCATATGCCATCAAATCATCTATCTTCATGTTTGGTCCCTGCTGTTCCCAATAGTTTCTCAATCCATCATGACTAGCACGGTGGAAAATATCAATGTGCTCTGGGTGAATTGAAGATCCCAACTGAATCTTATACAATAAAAGTGGTATGGCATAAGTGTTTCCAGAATTATAAATCAAATCATCGGCAACTGCTCTGGGTTTCACACCATTATCAAGTTTATATTTGCCATCTCTAATATGATGTTTAATAATTTTCTCTGCGTGATGCCGAGTAATCATATAACAAGCAGTAGAGAAGTCATTAATAAATCTACGATGAAGTTTTACATGAAGATCTCCTGTGCAGATAATTGCCAACTGAACCACATCCCAATCATAAGGAAGTTTAGAGGCAAATTGTGTCCAGGTAAAATCCCAAAAACGAACAGTATCTAAATCAACATCATCCTCCATGAAAATAGCATAAGGACTATCCGAAGTATCCATCCAGTGTTTAATTGCCTTAAGATGAGAGGTTGTACATCCAATCTCTCCAGAAGTCATGTCTTCTGGATATCTACCTTTAATAATGTCGCTTAAATCATCATCTCTACCATCATAAGCAGAGATGCGTTCATAGTTTTCTACCTCCCAATACTTGAGTTGATCCTCCATATATTGTCTTCTCTCTGATTGTCCGTCCAGATTAAGATAATATACAGGTCCAAAGTTTTTGAGTTTATATGCTGATTTGTTTCTATCCATTAGATAATAGTCCAGGTTTCAGGAATTAAATCTTTTGTTTCTTTATCGGCGTTATTAGGACCAAACCACTTTGATGGTGCGATGACCTGTTCACTCTTTGCCAACCAGGCACCCCACCAGGAGAACGATGAATTGGCAATGATGTGTGATGTACAAAAAGTCATCAGGCACAAATCAATCTTATTGTCTCCAGATTCTGATACAAGGAACCGATCGTCCGAGAACAGTTCTTGCTCCTGACACCATTCAGGATCATCAGAGAAGACAATGACTTGTCTTCCGTCAAAATGCTTTAGTGCTTCTTCATAGTATTCAAGAGACAGATTATGATGATTCGCATTATTTGTCAAGTAGTCCGTGCGACGAACATGAAGAGATACTGGATTGTCAAAACCTTCTGCGATCTCTTTACAAGGTTCTAGAATATGATCTCTGAATACAAAGTCTTCTCTAATAGAATCTTCTATATGTTTAAAGTATTTTTCTGATTGAAAATATCCAAACAATGAAATATCATTTGGACACTGATCAAACAAGAGTTGATCAAAATGAAAGAATCGTTCTTGAGCAATAGGAGCATTGCCACCATCCAAATACTTGACATTTGATCTGGGTAGATTTGGTAGATCAAAGAGTTCAAACAACTGATGAGATCTCCACTCATCCTCAAATTTAGAAGGTGGAATCCCAAAGTCATATCCTCTACGGGCAGCAATACCACGCAGAGAAGCATACTGGAACATTTGATTGCCCAGTCTACCCAAATGTCCTAGATGATTAAATGCCAGCATCTTTAAATCTCCGTGCCAAGTATTCCTGTTGATTCATATATTGTACAATCGTTTCTTTGTTCTGTTCTCTCAACCATTGCCATAGATTATGATTATCCATAAACTTTGGATTGTGATAATGAGAGTTATGAGTTCTTCCGTGTTCAAAATGCCAGATCCAATCGTTCACTCTGCCGACTCTATATCCAAGAGCATTAAAACGGAAATAGAACTCACAGTCTTCGGCACCCCATGATAGAAAATTTTCATTCCACATTCCACCAGCAATGACTTTTTCTCTGGAATAGAACTGTGTCCAACCAATCGTAGAAGATTCTGTTCTACATCTGGTCTCAATGACCCTCATATCAAATCCACTTTCAAGAAATGATTGAAAGACTTCCATTGGATAGTCTACCTGATACTGATAAACTCCACAACCATAAGGATAGATTACATCTGCTTCACCATTTAGGATCGTCTGATATGCCTGTTGATGACTACTGACAGGATAGATTACATCAACATCATGGCTACAAACTACTTTTGTTTCTGCCAGAAGAATCAGATCATTGAGAATCCGAGTCTTATGAAACAAGTGAGCATCACTTTGTTCAAAAATATATTGAAGATTATCAGTGCTCACATATTTTTTAATCTCTGGGATCGCACGAAACTTAAATGTTTCTCTCTCACTGACTTCCTTTACAATTACTTTTGCCTCTGGAAAGTTCTTAAGAAGATAAGTTACAGAAGTAATGATATTTTTTAAACGATCTTCTGATTCAATCCTTGTGGGAATAATATAAGTCAAATCTTTCATAGTTGAATCCATCCCTCTGGAATTAGATCTGACATATTATAATTGGCATATGCAGAACCAAACCAGGTCTTCGGTGCGATGACTTTTCCACGACCATTTTGTAGCCAGGCACCCCACCAACTCATAGAACTGTTTGCGATGATTCCACCAGAAGACATACTCATCATACAGAGGTCATAGTAAGGAATAGGAGATCTAACTTTACCATCATTGGTATCTGATAGATGATTGTAAAGAGGATTCTCATCAGGAATCAAGAACCTATCATCAGTAAAGTTTTCTCTACACCAATCAAGGTCATCGGAAAATACAAAGACAGGAACATCGTCAGGAAACTCTGCCAATGCTTTCTGATAGTATTCAAGTGAACAAACAGGGTGGTATTGTGGTTGATTTAAATAATCACCCCGACGAACATGTAGGAAAATAAAATCCTTATATTGCTCGGTGATTTCTAAACAAGGTTCTTTGATGTCAGTCTTGAATTCAAAATCTTTACGAATAATATCTTCTGCGTTTTTGAAATATTTTTCTGTCTGAAAATAATCATGAAGATTCACATTATCTGGGCAATCTTCAAAGAACTTTTCATTAAACTCAAAACATCCTGTGGCAATGCTTTGGTATGGTGTAATACCAAAGTTCTCTTCTGTCACTGTTGACATTTCAAAGCACTCAAAAAGTCCATAGTTCGCATCACCATAAGAATTTGGTGGAGGAACTAACCAGGAATAATTGTGCTTTGCGGCAATACCACGAAGCCCAGCATATTGGAACATTTGATTTCCAAGTCTGCCATTTGATCCAAGACGATTATAACTAATTGCCATCAGTCTCCCCTCTCAATACGAATACTGTCTTCATCAAAGTGTTGTGTTGAAAATTCAAAAAGTTCTGTGTCCAATAAAGCAGTCATTTGATGTCTCAATCCCCTGTAAATATGAAACTTATCTCCAGGATTTAAAATGATTTCAATGGCATTACATATATCATCTTCATCACCATAAAGAAGTTTAATTTTTCCTGATTGAATATAAAAAACTTCGTCCTTAAGTTTGTGATAATGCCAAGAACACTTCTTTCCCTTTACAAAATAAAGGAGTTTCCCACAGTATTCTTCACAATTCACAATCCACTTTTCAAATCCCCATCCTTTGGGAACAAACTTAATCTCCGAAGAACTCATTAGCATTCATTCCTTTATCGTCAATGTAGTAATCACCAGAAGGTTTGCCTAGAACTAACTTGTGATACTTACAACCCCAACGGTCTAGTTGATGCTTTGTAAGTTCATAGAACATTCTTTTCGCTAGGTCAGCATTGTCGCCCGACCTACCCATACCTCTAGCGGTAAGATAAATGATTTGGTTTCCTTCATCATACAACTTATTTATTTTGGCAATCCTATCGGGTTTTGGAATACTGGTTTCATAATCACAATCATCTCTACACTCTGGTTTATCACAGATTGTACCGTCAATATCAACCACATACTTCATTCAAAACACCTCCGATAAGCATTCCAATAAGCAACAGTTTCTTTCGGAACAATAGATTCCCATTCAGACAAACTGCGAATCAGATCAGTCGTATACCTATATCCAATGATTTCCTTTTCCAAATTGGTTACCAGATCCTGAACATTTCGGTCCTGATAAACAGATGCCTTATTATAAACAACACTCTTGGGGAAATAATGCTGAAGAACATATCCACCCCAAATGTCATCCATCCTACCAACATGAGGAAACACAGAATAGTAAGGAATAACTTCTCGTGCCAAGAAAGTATTCTGACTATTAAATGGTGAGATAGAAAGAGATCCATAAGGACCTTGAATCTTATCAAACTTTACGATAGGACGAATAGACAGTCTTGCCATCGCATCAATATCAGGATCACCATCCCACAGATCTGCCTGAACCAAAACTCTACGCTTGAGTTTGCCACCATAAGAAACCCTATCTCTGTAAGGAACCAGATCAATTGGATATCCACGATGCCAGACTTGATTGTGTTCTGTGACTGACAGTGGATCAAAGACTCCAAGATCAGTGTTGTAGAAGTCAATCTCTACAGTTTCACCCACAACAACATTAGTTCCCCAGCCATCATAAGGAATATTATCATCATCAACGGTCGCAACAATATCAGCACCACGATTGTATGCCTCAACAAATCCAATGTTACGGCGTTGAATAGATTTCCAACCAATTGTCTCACTCAACTCTGGATAGGTTTTCTCTTGATATTCTGGAGAGAGATAAATGCAGTTTAGATTTTCATACTCATAGTGTGGGGTTTTAGTATCCCCCACCACAATCAGAGTCCAATCCTCTTTTCTTGAATACTTGATCGTAGCAAGAGTAGGGGGATTGATAGTTGTCGTTACAATATACTTGTTCACATTAAATACTTTTCAACGAAGTGTTTTGTCGTGTAGTTATTCACTGCCTTATTATAAGCGTTTTCTCTCATAGAGTCAAACATATCATAATTATCAATCACATATCTCAATTGCCTATCAAGATCTGCCTCATCATCAAAATACATAAAGTCTTGATCTGGAGTAAAGAAGTGCTCAATCGGATTCCAAGGATCTCTCTGACACAGAATCACACATTTGGCAAATGCTGCTTCAAACATTCTTGATTTAATTTGAGGCATTGTTCCACGATCAATGTGCGTAAATGCTTTGTTCTCTTTACCTCTAGGAAAGTTGTAATAATTTTCTGCTGTTGCTGGATTAATATTACAAAGACCATGAACAACTGCTACTTTAGTTTCAGAAAGCATCTTTATCTTATCAGCATAAGAGCATCTAGGAACATTACCCATACTGTAATGACCAAATCTAAAATTGTATTTGGTAAAGACATTCTGAATGTAATCTTGCCAGGGCACTGCGTTTGGTAGACTTCCAAAATAAGATACATCTATTGTCTTTTCCCGCTCTTCTGGAATCCAATCTTCACTAAAGGGGAAGAACACAAAGGTTCTATTCTCAAACAATTCGGCAGTGTATGGGCACAGAGTCAAGATTTTATCTGCCTTTTCGTGAAGAACTGCTTTCGGTCCCTGAACTACACAAAAGTTTGGTTCTTCTAGCGTCAGAACAACCTTCTCCTTATCTTCATACTGACCAGAATATAAGTCACCATAAAAATCTGCCATAAACAAGTAGCAGTCTCTGGCAACATCCTCATACTTTTCAAAATTCAAATAGTATAAAGGATCTTCAGTAAGTCCGTTCTCTGGTCTCACAAAATTTAAAACTTTCATAGAACCTCATTAATATCTTCTTGAGTTAAAATATAAACTCCCATATGCTGAACTGATTTGGAAGCCAGATAAACTGCCTTTGGTATGGCAACATTTAAATCTCTAGTATGTAGATAAAAGTAGCAAAGTGTTGCCAGGAAAACATCTCCTGCTCCAGTCACATCAAACACATCCACTTGAGGAGAACGATAAACATAATCTTTCCACTTTGCTCCCAACTTACCCATTGTGACCACAAGTTCACAATTCTCTGGGAGACTCTTCATCTTGTTCTCCTCATCATTATTAATCTTGATGATCGCGTTGTTGAAATGTTTGAGATCTGGATTCTTACTGTCAACAAAGACAGGACCACCAAACTTTTCACATAAGACACTGATAGAATCAAGATCAAGAATACCCTTACAATAATCAGATATGACTACGGCATCATACTTTTTACAATCAGGTATTTCTACAGGATCTACTTGATGCCCAAGATCTTCTCTCAAAAGAAGTTGATTTGATTTTGTATCCACAAATCTTCTTTTGATTAATTGGTCTGGATCGTTGGTAACAAAATCAACATCCAAACCATAGGAAAGCAGATTCTCTCTGACATTTGCTGCCATTCCTGGACGAGTCTCTTCTGCTCTGTAATCAAACACAGGAACAGGTGCCTCCGCACATAACCTGTCGCAGACACCATAATGATAAATGTCCTTACAAGACTCACCGATAAGTAAGACCTTGTAATGTTCTTGTTGTTGAGTATTCTCCAACTCTGTCAAAAAACCGAACTGCCTTGGCATACTGTTCACCTACGACTTCTTTACCTTTCCAATCAGATCCTACAATCATTATATCAGGATTAATTGTTTTTATCAAATCCTCAAGTTCTTCTTTACTATTAAAGATGTGAACAACATCAATATAACGAATTGCTTGTAAAGTTTTAGCACGATCATCCTGACAAAAGATTGGTCTACCTTCTCCTTTCATTTGTGAGACTTTTTCATCAGAGTCAATCGCAACAATCAAATAATCACCTAGAGATCTGGCATACTCAAACAGTTGAATATGTCCTGGATGAAGAACATCAAAGCAACCATTCACAAAAATGATTTTCATTTCTCCCCCATCACCATAAATGAGTTATTCAGATCAACTCCAGAAACAAACACATTCTTATACCCACGGTCAACCATATAATCACGAATCATCTCTGGAACAAATACATGCTTATGCTTTCTGTTGTTCCAGGGTCTCCAATACTTCTGACTATAATCTGGAAGATAGAGGAAGAGAACTCCTCCATCTATAAGGCGTTCATACCAGTAGTTCATTGTCTCAACCCAATCGTCAACATGCTCAAGACAATGGCTAGAGAAAATATAATCAGGATCTCTTTCTGGAAGATGATTGGCATCCCAGTCATCATCAAAACTCAAATCAATAGGGGTAGATCCAGGAAAAGACCATTCGGGTTTCATACAACCAATATCATATCCAAATCCAGAACAAACATGTTTGGCAAATGGAATCGCAAATTGAGAGGCATTACCAATGGTCTGGAAATGAGGATATGTAGTTTCTTGATAGTTGATTGTTTTAATCATTGATATTGCCAGGGAAGATTAAATAAGTATCTTGTTTGCGACCAGTCACCCCAACGGTGATGAAGGAACATTGGTTTGTCTTTTACCTTGTCAAAGAGTTCAGAAGTCTCAAAAAGATAGTTCCAGGATGTTTCAATAAAGTTATATGCTGCTGCCTTTTCAATTACTTTACACCAGTCAAACAAAGAGTATCCTTCAATATGCTTTGCTTCAACGACTTGTGCTCCACCATAGTCAGCAGGATTCACAGATATTCTATCACAGATTTCAACTTGTGGTCTCGTACACCAGTAACGATTTACAAGAACATATACATCATCATCTTTGAGTCCTAGAACATCATAGAACAGTTTATCTTCTTTCTCTTTGTTACGGACAAACTTAATATAATCTCTCCAGTCTTTCCAATCCATTCCAATACTGTCATACTTACCTGCCATAATCGGTTGGTAGTTTCCAAAACCTTGAAAATAAAACAGGTCATCTGTAATTTCAGTTTGTTTCTCTGGAAGATAATGTTCAATTCCAGGAAACTGAATGTAATCTGGTAGAGGTGGGCGAGTCAGTTTTACTTCATTATCACCCCAAGAAATAAAATTAAAGTCTGGAATATAATCATTTAACCATTCAAACTCTGATACAACTGGCCAGTAGACTTCATATCCTAGACTTTTAATATGATGTGCTAGTTTTTGAAGAAATAAAATATCTCCAAGACCACAGGGTTGATAAATTAATCCTAGTTTCATTCTACCTCCATTGGAGTCATCTCTCTCCATTCATCTCTTGTATACTCAATCCATTGCCAAGGTTTCTTAAGAATCCCATCATAGACTCTTTCAGAATACTTATAGTGTCTGGGATGAATCGTAAGTCGTGTTGCTTTGAGGTCCAGTGTCTCCATCACATAATGAAGTGATGTGTCAACGGAGTGCATTTCTTCAGCATTCTCAAAAACCCAACACCAGTCAAAGACTTTACCACCAGGAATATTCGGATCCATCTCAACAACCTTCCCATCATATCCTTCTGGGATTTGCTGATAAACTCCATTCATTGGTTTGTAGACACTATAATATGGATTGATAAAGATAAACGGATCACCTTTCTCTAATCCAAGTCTTTTACGAAGATTCTCTTCCCGTTCAAGATTACGCTCATACTTGAAATAATCTTGCCAGTCATCATAAGAGATTCCTACGGCATCATACTTTGTACCCATTACATCCCAAGATCCTCTTGATTTGGGAACATTAGACAAATCAAGAACTCCAACCTCACCAGAAGGAAGTTGGAGTTGTCCTTGAGCACCAATATGAGAACTAGTAATCATCTGATCCACACCAGCAGACCAGCAAGAAGGAGTGACTGGATGATAAACAGTATGCTCTTGAGATAAAACTGTTGCGATCTTCTGAATAAAGAAGATGTCTCCCAGTCCTCCTGCCTGATCAATAATGATGTTCATCAGTTAATCTTGTCGTACCAATACTTGAGAAGATCATTCAGAGTCGTATCAATATCATACTCTTCCTTGAATCCAGTCAGTTCTACAAGATTAGTAGAGTCACCGTGCTGATAATAGATCTCATGAGGACGCCAGAAGGGTTCATGAATCCTTTGCTCCACATGATCCAAACCAGACAGTTCAATCAATTTATCTGTAAAAAACTGCATCTTACGAGGAGTATCTCCACAAATATTAAAGATGTGGTTGGTAACTTCTGGGTTAATCATTGCCAGATAATAAGCTCTTACGGTGTCACGAACATCCATCACAACACGAGTTGTGCTTAAGTTGCCAACAAGAAGAACAGGATCCTGAAGACCCTTCATCATTCTAGCAATCTGGTAAGCATCAGATGAGATAGAGAAGATCTTACCTCGGCGGGGACCAGTATGGGAGAAAGCACGAGTAATGAATCCCTTAATGAATCCATTCTGCATACGCTCCTGAAGATAAACATCAGTTGCTGCCTTTGATGCTCCATAAGGATTGGCAGGAAGAATCGTATCTTCCCAGTGAATCTTACGACCGTCTTGTCCCACATTACCATAGACTTCAGATGTAGAGCAGAACATCAACTTACAGTCTGGTTGATGATCCACAATTACTTGAATTAGATTAGCACTGCCCATCACATTGGTTTCCATCGTACCAATGGGATCAGTAAAGCTGGATGGAGGATGTGATTGAGCAGCAAGATGAAAGACACCATCAAACTGATACTTCTCAAAGATATTTCTCAAAGAACGATAGTTACACAAATCAGCATACAAAAAAGTAATAGAGTTGTATACTTCATCAGGAACTACATCATGAATGTCAGTCTCCATCCCATTGGTACGACGAATCAATCCATAGATTTCATGACCTTCAGCATGAAGAAGATTTGCTAGGTGAGGTCCAGCAAATCCAGTGATTCCAGTAATTAAAAACTTCATTAATTTACAACTCCTTCAATAAGATCTTTACACACTTCAAGGTCAGCATCAACAGGGAATAGAATCAAGAATCCTTGTGCGACATACGATTCAATTATAACATGAGTTTCGTCAAACAACTCATAGACAAAATCAATACCATCGGCCCCAGCAACTTTCCTTAAGTCCCAGTTGCCACCTTCATAGGGACCATCCTTATAAACTCTCAAATCATCCAGAATGAATACATCTTTTGAAATATCTCTACCACTTTCTTTAATGACTCTTAATTCAGATTCAAGTGGAATTCTTTTTGTAGGGTCTTTTTCACTTGTATAGGTGGCACCATTGATATTAAAATCAGCACCTGGAAAATGAGCATCGTGCCAGAACAGAGTTGGTTCTGGTGACAGAGTTTCCAGAATAGTTTTCATCTCAACATGACTATACCCTTTGATTAGATGAAGATTAGGTGTTCCCTCAAACTTCTCTACCAATTTAGTATGAAGTTCATCCATTAACTCAATAGTATAAACATTGAGATCATCTGGACGCACATTGAGAATATAAGAAAGACTGTCGGCAATTCCAGTGCCAGTCTCCACAAAGTTCTTAATACCAAAAGTCTCAATGACTTCTTTCGGTTTTACTGCTTGATAAATTTGTCCCATGTTAATTAAAGTAATTAAGGTAAATAAAGTCTTCTAAAACTTCCATCTCTTTTGCTTTTTCCAGATTTTCTTGAATGGCATCCATTTTAGAATAGTAAATGTCTTCAGATACATCGAATTCATCTGTCAAATCAATTATACCATCTTTATTGAAATACTTTCCAATATCTGGTGCTCCAAGATAAACAGGAATGGTTCCTGTGGCAAAGCAATCTAAAAGTTTTTCTGTAAAGTAAGTCTCATATTGACCATTCTCAATCGCAACCGAGAACATGTAATCACAAAGACCTTCTTCCTTTAAGGCGATTTCATTAAATCCACGACCATAAAGATCAACCTGATCTCCAATTCTTTCAACCCACTGAAGGCGAAGTCTATGCCCTTCACACATTCTTTTGTTTGAGGCAATCATAGAAATCATCTTTGATTTCTCATAGATCTTTGGTTCCTTGATCCAGAATCCTTGAGCAGGACACCACTTAAACTTTGGATCAATTTTTAAAAGTTCTTGATTATGTGTGAAGATGGCATCAAATGTTTCCAAATATTTTTCTGGAAACATTTTGACTTGATCTACAATTTGTGGAGTGATGTATTTTGATTCCAATAACCAGGCATATTTTGGTCCTTTTGGAGCATCATCCATCCAGGCATAAGGGAGAGTGCTGTCAATATAAAAAGAGCACTCTCCTCCCTCTTTGACCCATTCAATATACTTTGACTCTTTACCATGAACGGAATATCCTTTGTTTCCATTTGTAAGATGAGTAAAAGTATCTCCGATTAAATTAAACTTTCTTCGCATTGATTTGCTCACTAATCCATGAATAAGTCTTACGAATACCTTCTTCAAGAGATTGAGAGTAATCCCAACCAAGTTCTCTACGGATCACATCGTTATTTGAGTTACGACCACGAACGCCTAGAGGACCAGGAATATGATTCTTCTCAACGGTTTTACCAGAAACTTTAGCGGCAGTATCAACCAGTTGATCAATCGTCACCATCTCTTCAGACCCAATATTTACAGGACCAATAAAGTTAGAATCCATCATACGGCGAGTTGCTTCAATACACTCATCAATATAAAGGAATGAACGAGTTTGTTTTCCGTCACCCCAGACATCAATGGTGCCGCCGTCTTCTGGAAGATATGCTACTTTACGGCAGATTGCTGCTGGTGCTTTTTCTCTTCCACCGTCCCAAGTTCCTTCTGGTCCAAAGATATTATGATACCTAGCAACCCGAACAGGGATCCCGTAATTACGATGATAAGCGAAAAAAAGTCGCTCTGAAAAAAGTTTCTCCCAACCATATTCCGAATCTGGGTTAGCAGGATAGGCGGATTCTTCACGGCAGTCAGGATTGTCAGGATCGAGTTGATTGTGCTCTGGATACATACATGCCGATCCAGAATAGAAAATCTTGGTGCTATTCTTACCCAGACGCTCATTCATCTGGTGTTGCATTTCCAAAACATTCAAGTTAATTGTTGCCGAATTGTGCATGATGTCGGCATCATTATCACCAGTGAATACAAATCCTGCACCACCCATGTCAGCAGCAAATTGATAGATCTCATCAAATGCCTGAATATAACGATAAGGAACTGAATTATAAAAATTACCTCTATCTCCTTTGTACTCAAGAACACGACGAACAAAATCTACATCACGAAGATCCCCAAGAACAAATTCATTCGCTTCGTGTTCTGAATATTCTGGATACTTAAGGTCTACACCACGAACCCAATATCCTTCGGAACGCAGTCTGCGAACCATATGACTTCCAATGAAACCACCAGCACCTAGCACCAGTGCTTTCTTCATATACTGACTCATAAAATCATAAACTCTATAGTATGTATTATACAAAAAAAGAGGGGTCTTGTAAACCCCTCTCGTTAAGCTCAGGCTCGCCACCAATTCTTTGACTGGAAATTGGAAACCAGGCGGGAGAGAGTCCCATCCGCACCAGGGTTGTTAGCGTGTCTCCATCACGGGCATAAGGGGATTGACTCCACCACCTAGTTTGCCTTAACTAGGAAAAGTTGAACTAGTTTTGGTATCTCAATAGCGGCATAAAAACCACATAAGAAAAGAATGTCCCAAAACTTATATTTGATGGCAAAGGGAACGACAAAGACATTCCCAATACACTTCACAAATAAACCGATTTTCATATCTCCCCATAACAGGAAAAAGTAACCTGATAGGAGGAGGATATTACCAATGTATCGGAATACATTAGACTTTGACATAAGGGGTTTGCTCCCGACCAGTACTTTTAAAGACTCTCCGTGTCTTCTTCATCGTCCTTCACATAAGCAGGCACCATATCGGGGTCTAACCAGCAGGTATAGTCGTGGTCTTCCATAGCAGTAATGAGTTGCATCTCATTATCGCAAAGGTACATATCACGATAACGCCCAGTATATGCGTCTACTTTTTGAATACGGCAATCAGGTTTGCCGTTGATTTCAAGAGTGCCGACTTGAACATACCGATAAGGAAAACGCTCAAGCAGAACAGTAGGTTTCCTAACGACTTTCATCAACCAACCTCAACAGACTGAAGATCTTGGTCAATATACTCCATAAGCATTTCGTAGTCGTCAAGGGGGTCACCAGAAAATACGACGCCCTCATTTTCGTAGAAGCGACGGACCTTTTTATAAAGTTTCGGATTCTTTACATCAAGGTAGATTTCCCCGTTAGCAGCAAGTTGAAGAGTGCTAACATCCTTTTTGAACTTTTGAATCAGAGACATTGTTGTGTTTGAATACCTGAATATTATAAGTGTTTGACTTTATGTAGTCAAGTGTGCCAGTCAGGAAACTGGCGAGTCCGGATATTCAGATTTGAACTGAAATTATTCCTGCTCCCAAAGCAGGTGCCATGACCAAGTTAGGCGATATCCGGTTGCGTTGAGTGGTTTTGCCTCCCAACAGAACTAATTATACTACTTCTTGTGCCCCTTGTCAAATGGAGCCCAGTGCTGCCAGTTGTATTTGTGGACTGCCCACATACCCATAATGGGCACAACAATCAAGGCATAACACATAATGCCTAATACTACTTGATTGTTAAGTGCTGCTGCTGCGAAGTGTCCCATTAGATTATAGACATAAAGAACAAGAAAAACCCAAATGCTATAAAGAACCCAAGAATTAAGAATTGTGATCCCATATCAATTCCATTCCTCATAGTATCTTCTAAAATATGAATCAACCTTTTTTAGGTCATCCAAATGAATATCACAGGTGTAATTATTATCATCACACCATTGTAGTGCCATCCAATGAAAATTTTCTTCTCTCATCACTCTCTCAATGCCATAACTTCTGGCAAAGGAAGACATAACAAAATTCCAACACTGACTAGTGTGCTGTTCCATTTCCCTTATAGTCGTCACTATCGTAATAACTTCCTTTCTTTGACCCAACATAAAGAGTAGCAACCACGAATGGAATTGCTAATACAATCAAAAATCTACCAAGCAAATGTGCCATTACATTCCTCCTCCGTTTTTAAATCCAATTAAGTAACCAATAATAAGTCCACACATAAATGCCACAAACATATAGAGCATATGTGAAAAGAAGTCAATAAAGATAAACCATTCTTCAGTCGTCATTTTCTTTCATTAACTCCTCTATACGCCTTCTCATATCAGTCATTTTTTTATTCTCACGCTCACAATGGCGATAACCACGCTGCCCCCTGAATATCATTGTGCCTTGATAAAACATTGTGGCAGCAAAAACCAATAGTAGGACTATGCCTATTATTTCAGGGTAATGTTGAGCCATGGCAGTAATGGTGGAATGACGCCTATGAGTCTTAAAAGTCCTTCAGCAAATAAAGCAAGAACCACCCAACCGACGCACATACTAATGATACTAGCATTACGGTTGTGTCGTCGTATTGCTGCATCTATCATCTCCTTTACTTCACTGCGAGTTACATAATCGTCATCAAAGGGTTCCATCATTTCTCGTCTCCAAGAAACTTTGCCAGAGGGTCTCTTCTGGTCTTTACGATTTCAACTGCTCTCTTATAGAACATATTATCCATGTTCCCAGAGGCTTCAAAAGTCTCCTTGATCTTCACCCAGTTCTCGTAGGTGTGCTGATCCATAGGGTTACGGTTGAATACTACTAGTTATGCTAGTCGGTAGTTTCAACTTGTCAAGTTTGTTAGGGTTTGATGATAGTGTTTAAGGAAATGTTAAATCTTAAATAAAACGGAGAGAGTAGGATTCGAACCAACGGAAGCTTTCACTTCGGCAGTTTTCAAGACTGCTGCCTTAAACCACTCGGCCATCTCTCCAATAAGAACATTATAATACAAAATGAATCAAATGTCAACTACACAATCTTTTTTTACATCTATAAAAAGAAACTTCATCGGAGCATCAGAAAGATTTGCCCCTTCGTGTATATAGTCCATCACTTCATAGACCTTTGGAACTCCTTCTTCCCAAAAGACCTTTTCACCCTGCCAAATCATATAACACTTTTCTCTATCAGGTATCTCCAAAGGAATCTGAATTCTCTTATAAGGTTCCCGATAAATGTTTGGGTCTCTATGAGGTTTTAAAATTGTTCCCGAATCAAAAGAAGAATATCCCGAATAAAGAATATCAGTATTTTGATGAACCTTTACAACTTCATCCGTCATCAATTTTTTTCTAATCGTTACTGCCTTACCAACACCCTTCAACCAATAGTGGTGAATATCAGTATTACAGTATCCTTCTGTCGTTGGTGCTTTTTTAGTTGGAAATTCAGTTTGTTTTGCCCATTCATAAAGAGATTGTAACTCAACTTTAGTGATCATTTACTTAACAATAATAGTGAGTTATAATAAATCATAATATAGAATAAAAGGAAAGTCAAGTGATTCTTCTGCCTCCAAAGAAAAGAACAGAATTTGAAAGACTTCTAAAAGAACTTGGATATAAAGATAGATCTCCAGTTCTACCAAAAGAAAAAAAGATAATGAAGCAAATCAATTATATGTGTAATGATGGTGCGATGGCAATCTATCTTTTCTTCATTCCGTATTATACCAAAAAAAGTTATCTTTGGTTAGAATATTTAGATTACCATAATTCACCAGACATAAAAGAAAGAATTGAATCTCTTGCCCAAAGAATTCATTATGATGAAAAAACAAAACTTGCGGAAATTGGTTGGGAAGCAAAGTACACAAAACAACCTTATGACTTTTCTCTGGAAGATAGAAAGAAAGTATTTTTTAGTTTTCTTAAAGAAGCACAATACTCATTACACAATGGATTTGATTCACTGAATATTAAACCAAATCCAGGAGACATACTTGTAGGTAAACCACAAGGAGTCAAGATCAATCAAGGTTTTACAGATTCATCAATTGAACTTGGCACAAGGCAAAGAGCACTTGTCGGAAAACGATTCGGTCTTGGAAATGTTTATGAAGATGGATTTCAATATGGTAAATATGATGAGAACCTGAACATCATACCAATATGAAAAAAGAATTTAAATCTATAATAACAGAACTGGGTATTGAATCATCTCAAAGAATATATGAATCACCAGACAAAATAACTGTTCGGATTCCAACAGATTATGATCACATCCTATTCTTGGGAGTTGTCTGTGTCATATACAAAAATAAGATGAGTTTTTTGTACAAAGACTTTGAGACTCATAGTGATTCAGAAAGAGTTTTAAACATCGCAAACAAACTTAACTTAAATACTTCTGGAAGAGCAATACGACCTGATTGGCAGATTCAACATTCAACAGACCCAAGATTCTTTACGACAGAAGACAATAAAAAAGTTTTGTCTTACTTCATAAATGGTATTAATAATGTTATTAGAAATGGTGATGGAATAATTACACCAAAACCAAATGATATTTTGATTGGTCTTCCTTGGGATGGATCTTTATTTACTAACATTCACCATCCAAATAATGCCAGAAAAAGATCTGCCCTAAACAAAAAGTTAGGATTTGGTGAAGTTGATCAATATAACTATCAATATGCAGTCTATGATAAGGACCTTAACCTAAACCCTATCTAATTTCAAAATCAAGTCTTCTAACTTTTCTTTGGCGTCTTTCTTCCTGCCACATAATATCTTCTTGTGATAGGATATTCTTTTTATTTTTAGACTGATAAGAATTCAACATAACGACCTGTGATAAGTCAACTGCCGAAACCTTATCACCACGAATTGTTGCCATGTTGGGACAACCACATGTCACCGTTTTATTCTGATGCCCTTCTAACTCCTTACCACAGGAGCGGCATCTTATTTTAATGTTTTCCATTTTCTATTAATAATTATTCAGTAAATGATCTCAACATCCAAACAAACTTTCCATGTGCTTCGTTTAAATCATCAAGTAGATTAACAGTTCCTCTTGACTTTTGATTATCTGCTTCTACTGCAGCAGCATCAAGCATACTAATAATCTTCTTATGATCCTCAAGGAGATCACGAATCATTTCCATTTCGGAAAGATTGGATTTTGCTTCGGAGACACCAGAAACTTCTAGAACTCTTGACAATGAACTAATGGGTTTAATTGACAAGAATCTCATGTGCTCTGATACACGATCAACCTCTTCTTGTATTTCCTGGTATTGCTCACCAAACAAATCATGGATCTGTTTAAAATCAGGTCCAACAATGTGCCAGTGATAAACCCAAGTTTTTTGGAACAGCAAGAAAAGAGATGCTTGTGTATCAGAAAGTAGTTTATATAGAGTTTCCATTATACTCTTTTTTGAGTATTTATAATGGGCGATACTGGAATCGAACCAGTGACTTACCACTTGTAAGGAGGCCACTCTACCGCTGAGTTAATCGCCCTTATGTACACATTGTAGCATATACTCTACGGTTTTGGCAACATCTTCCATTGCTAACCGCAGGTCTTCTCTTTGTCCAGATTCTTGCCTACAAACAGGGCGTCGGTCATCAACAAGAGTCCAACGCCACTGGTTCATATCAGCACAATACCAGAGATTAATTTTCATTCTTGTAATATTCCAGTTTGATCCAGTTTAAAAGAGCATAAGTTTCTGGTAGTTCTGACTTATGATCTTGGTAGTCAGTATCAGTTAACATATTCTCTTTTTCATAAAACTCAATTTCACTAGAAAGATAATCAATATAATGATTAATAGCAGTGATCGCAAGTTGCCTATCCCGTTGCGAAATAAGAGACATAAAACTCCTAACTCGTTAATGATACTACAATAAAAAAGGGGGTTTTGTCAACCCCCATTGTTATATTATGTAGTTAAGTTATCAGAAGGAATAACGGACCTTCAGTTCACCACCGAGAGCGAACACTTCACTATCAAAACCATACTCACCAGCAACTTTTGCTTTGCCAGTCAGGTTTCCAGCGATGGGGAAGTTCACACCAACTTCACCAACACCAACAGCTTCGTTGGTGCCACCATTGTTCCACTCATAACCAGGACCGATTTCACCGAATACGGTTACACCACCAGTCTTCTGCTCATAACCAGCACGAAGTTCGGTTTGAGCACCGGTGAAATCACCACCATCGCTGATAGTACCAGCAGCAGTGGTCTTGCTTTCAACATAAGGGCCAGCGAACGCAGCGGTGGCAAGGAAAGGAGCAGCAGCAACAGCTGCGATTGCGGATTTAAACATAATAGTACCTCTATATTTTCTCGCAGAGTTATACCTGCGGATGTAAGGAGAACCGACATTCTCCGTTTGATTCAGTGACTCAACGAGTATTTGAGGTCTTATCACCTGAATGTATGTATTTTAACATTCTCTTTAGATTTTTGTCAAGGGGGTGGAAAACCGAACTTTATAAGCGAAAGACGAGATTCGAACTCGCAACAACCTGCTTGGAAGGCAGGGACTCTACCGTTGAGTTACTTTCGCAGGCGGTGGGAGATTTCTCTCCCAAACACTACCCACACGGAAGGGATTATAAGACGGAGTTTTATTTCCGTCAAGCCCCCGACTGGATTTGAACCAGCGACCAATGGTTTACAAAACCATTGCTCTACCACTGAGCTACAAGGGCGTGGCTCCGAGTGTCAGAATCGAACTGACCTATAACAAATTAACAGTTTGCTCCCGCACCTTGCGGGCTACTCGGAATAAGGAAACATAAAGTTTCCAACAGGCTCACTAGGAATCGAACCTAGAACAAGTGCTTAGAAGGCACGGGTTATATCCATTTAACTATGAGCCCCTGTTGACCTTCTTATTATACTACTCCTTTGGGCAGTCGTCAACCCATACGGCACAGATTCTCATTTCTCCACCAAGCAGTCTCTGTGCCTCACTGCCGTCTGGTGGTTTCTCAACATACTTTTGTTTGTATTTTCTATCATAATCGGAAATAATCCGATCATACTCGGGTGTGACCTCATCAATTGCTCTGGTTACATCTCTAATGACTCTTCTTTCAGTCTTCTCTGGGTCTTGGATAATGAGTTCGTTGAGAATACCAAGTGGGAAATATTTTCTTTGTAACTCATCCAACATATCCCAGAGTTTTGTTTCACTGATTCCAGTAAATGTTGAAAGTGCTGCGATAAGAAGTGAAACGATAATACTGACTTTTATTATCTCTCGTTTATCTGGTTTTTTCTTACCAAACTGAAAGTTAATCATAAGGGAGAGTAAGCAGCACTCTCCCTATTTATTCTATTGTATCAAACCTCTACCTTGATCAGTCGGTTGGCATAATCATGAGCATACGAAGTGCGAGCACCATGATGCCCCCAACCAATCCAACTATACGCATAGTCCATGTAACGATTGATAGACTTACCAGGAGTTTTCATCCTGTCTTCAATTCGTTGCCATTGAACTTCAGTCGTCAGATAACGAAGTTGCGTGTGTAAGTCTGATGGTTTCCCACCATACTTATTAGCAAAAGCACCCAATCCATAATAACGGTTGGCAGATGTCCATTGAATCAGTCCGTAACCGCCGCCGCAGTTACTCCAACTGGTTCTACTACCACCTTCACAAATGTTAGGAACAAAAGTTGATTCCTGTCTAATATTGCCCATGATGGTAGCAAGGGCGTTTCTGTCTTTAATACCACGATCCTGGAAGTATGCCAGGGTAGCATTCTCTTGTTCATTACACCCTTTACAAATTAACCTTGTCTCTTTAGGTTTTTCGGGAGCAACCTCTTTGGTCGCTGTCTTCTCATCTACAAGATTCAATTGTTCTGTTGTAAAAGGCGGGGGAGGTCCCTGCATCTTGTAGTTGACGAATGGCAGTGTTGCCGCATTGGTTGTAACCGTTGCCAGGAGAGGCAGGGCTACTGTAAAGAAATTTTGCATTAACTCCGATTGAACTCTACATCCGAATAGAAGGGGGGTATACCACAACCATCTCTGGGGGCACCTTCCTCGGCTCTAAATGTCACTTCAATGACTCATAATAAAAAACCCAACTTTTGGTTGGGTCTAAACATAATAAGTTACTATTTAGATTTTGTCAAGGATTCAATTTTAAAAGTGGTCTCGCTAAATACTTTTAGTGTTTATCACAATTCAAATGAAAAGACTATTTCTAGCCTTTTCGTTATTCCTAACAAGTCCAGTCTTTGCAGGGGAAATCACCCATAAGATTGTTGATTCGGTACAACTGACTGTTGACGGTGCTGCTTCTGCCGCCACCAGAATCGGTTCTTCATATGCCGTAACTGGAAGCAACATTTCCGCCACAACTTTCGGTGGTCTTACTGCCCCCGCAAGTGCCACTGCTGCTGCGACTCAAATTCAAGGTGCTTATGATGTAAACACCGCTGGTCAAGCATTCAGTTTCTCTGAATCCTTTACTGTTGGAGATG
>Ga0315901_10001006_pt1 | contig 40848 bp, 62 predicted proteins | sample LakEriMetagenome_10_FD_203761 | JGI IMG/M metagenome (GOLD analysis project Ga0315901, IMG submission 203761) | Freshwater fungal communities from buoy surface, Lake Erie, Ohio, United States - Buoy 2 MA116 | ecosystem: Environmental > Aquatic > Freshwater > Lake | place: USA: Lake Erie, Ohio...
ATACGTGGCAGCACAGGAACATTGGCAAATCTATCAAGTCCTAATGCATCAGCGGCCCTTCAAGTTGATGCTACAACACAAGGGTTTTTGCCGCCACGTATGACCGGAGCCCAAGCCGAGGCAATATCAAGTCCTGCAGCCGGGTTGATGGTGTATGCCAACAACGGAAATGGTACCACAATCACCTCGGTAGGATGGTGGGGTTACAATGGAACTACATGGGTTAGATTAAATTAATCCTTATTTTTATTGAAAATTAAACCACACCAAGATGAAAAAAGCAATTATGATCCTGTCAGCACTCGGAATTATGTCTTTTGCCGCAGAAAAGTACTTCACTATTCGCCTTACTGAAGCCCAAATTCAGTATCATTGGGGTAATTTAGAGCAGATTAAGGGGCTTGTTAATCAATCCTCAATGCCGCATAACCAAGCGGTATATATCATCGGCTCTATTGATAGCCTCCAAAAGAACATACAAGAAAATGTTAAAATAGATTCAACTAAAACCAAATAGAAGATGAAAAAAGCCCTCTTTTTTATTTCGGTCCTGTTTTCCCTCTCTGCATCAGCGCAGATGGATACTGTGATCGTAAATACCGACACTATTATCAAGCCAATAGGCGGTATTTTAGTTCAGCCCGTTATCGCTTCTGCAAAGGGTGATACTGCTTATTCAATGGATTTTGTGGCCCTAAATGTCAAGTCAGACACGCTTTCCGGCTGCAATACCTATGTTACCCTGCAGGATAAGAACGGCCGCGTTATTTCTGATTTTAACCAATGGATTCCGGCTGATGTTCTCAATCAATGGGAAGCCGATGCCACACCTATTTTTAATCACATATTGGCTAACAACCCTCGTTACAAAAGGAGGATAATAAACTAAAAAGATGGACCCTATTCAACAGTTGGTGATAGATCGCCTTGAAGCAATGGACAAAAAGTTTGATGACAAGTTGGACAAAATACTTGTCCAAACTACCAAGACCAATGGCCGCGTAAATGGGCTTGAACAATGGCGTAGGCAAGTGGACAAATTGATATGGTGGGTAGTGGGAGCAATAGTGGCAGTAGCCGCATTTTTCATTCAAGATTGGGTAAATAATCATTAAATAAAACACAATGGCAACTTTTAACAAATTTGATTCTTTCGTAGAAGCCCTTGCCGAAAAGGTACACAATTTAGGCACCGATGTCCTAAAGGTAATGCTAACCAATTCAGCACCTGTCGCAGGAAATAGTGTAAAGGCTAACCTTACTGAAATTTCCGCAGGAAACGGATATACCGCAGGCGGCTCCCAAGCCACGCAGGTATCATCTGCCCAAACCGGCGGCCTTTATAAATTGGTACTGAACGATGTAGTATTCACCGCAACCGGTGCCATAGGCCCTTTCCGTTATGTAGTACTCTACAACGATACTGCAACCAACAAGGAATTGATCGGGTGGTATGATTATGCAAGTTCAATTTCGCTTGCAAACGGCGAAACATTCACAGTTGACTTTGATCCAACCAACGGCGTATTGACACTCCAATAATGAATGGCTACTCAGAATCGGAATCCTACTTCGGATATTGCTGCAACGGGTACTTGGTCAGGAACGGCCGGTACCCGTTATACGCTTGTTGACGATTATCCAACAAGTACGGGTGACGTACTGATTCATGGTACTACGGCCGGAACTATCCTTTTTGGGTATCCGGCCTTTAACATTCCTGCCATTGCTACTGCTATTTCCGTTCAAGTCCTTTATTACGATGACCGAAATGGCTCTGCAAATTCAAATATAGGCGCACGTTTACGAATTGGAGGTACTGCATACAATGCTGCTACCCACAACCCTACCAATGGCGTAGCCGTTCAACGTACCGATAACTTTGCCACTAATCCCCGTACCGGTGTTGCATGGACTGTGAACGATGTGAACGGGGTGGGAGCCAACGCACTTGATGCTTTTGGTTTTAATAGTACCGATGCCTCTCCATCAGTTGATATTTTTTCGTGTCAGATACAAGTTACCTATACCGCTAACTATATACTGATCGCTGATGTTAGGACCTTTGCTCTCACCGGGCAGGCTGCTAATTTGTTAGATAATAAAAGGATAACCGGTGATGTAAGTAGTTTTTCCTTATTGGGTCAAGATGCAGTATTAGCCAAGGGCCGTAGAATGATTGCGGATGCAGGCGCATTCTCCTTTTTGGGTAAAGATGCTAACTTAAATTTTGGGCATGAAATAATGCCTGTTTCACAAACCTTCACCCTGTCCGGGAAAGATGCCGGGTTGAGGACTACCCGTAAGATTACGGCTGATTCGCGTACTTATACGCTGACAGGCATTGCGGCCGGCCTTAATTTAGTTCGCAAGGTAGCGGCTAATGTCGGGGCCTTTACTTTATCCGGCGTAGATAATGCGCTTAAAACGGCACGTAAGGTTATTGCTGATGTTCGCGCCTATGTCTTTACCGGGCAGGATGCTTTACTTGAAGCAAATAAGTACATACCGATTGTTAAGGGTCAGTTTACTTTAACCGGGCAAGATTCCGGCCTTCGCAAGTCCTACCGCATAGCAGCATCGGTAGCCGCCTTTACTCTTACCGGAATATCCGCTAATGCTGAAGCCGACAGGCGTATATCTGCTAATGTAGAGGCTTTTGCCCTTGCCGGCCAAGATGTTCAATTAATTGAAGCCGGTGGCCAAGCCTTTCATATTGATGCAGAGCCCATTAATTTTAACTTGTCGGGTAAGGATGCCGGGCCGAAGGCTACCCGTAGGATGCCGGTACTCTCCCGGACATTTTCTCTAATCGGGAACGATGCTCAACTGCCCAAGACCAATGCGTACAAGATTATAGGCGCAGCCGGTGTTTTTAATGTAAGCGGTCAAGCGGCTCAATTTGCCTATCTACACGTAATTGCGGCCGGTAATGGGGCTTTTGCTTTAACCGGTTACGATGCAGAATTGAAAGTATTAAGGCAGATTAAGTTCCAAGTCAATGCCGGGACTTTTGCTTTAGCCGGTGCAGATGCCTCTCTCAAAGAGGTATTTAAAATTAGCGCAGACAAAGGTACTTTTGTCTTTACCGGCAACCGGGTTCGCTTTGCTTATTCCGGCCTTCCAACAATAATCCTACGCGTTACCCTCCAATCCGGCGTAGTTTTGGTATATGATCTCGCTGAAACGCAAGTCAAGCGTATTGGATTACAAGATGCCTACAATTCAACTATTTCCTTATCTTCACTCTATAGAATGAGGGTGCGAGTACAAGATTCTTTTACAAGCCCAATCAAGTTTATATGATATACACAAAATCAAATATTGAAATTCGGTTAACCTCATCCGATTCATTAGCCGGATCATCCGAAGCCAATATACTATACGTTAAGCCCGGAGGTATAGCCGGTGCATGGCCTGCAACAATTTCCGGTAATGATATTGTTTACGATACTGAATTAGCCGATTTGGACATAGCCGGTAAGTGGCAGCTACAGGCCGAGGTGTATAAGAATAGTAAGCGGCTTTTGACTTCCATGGTAGTCATGGAGGTACAACAAGGAATACAAAATTAAAACCAATAATATGAATCAGTCAAACTTTGGCCAACTGAATATGCGTGATGCTATTCATGGCTTTATCGTAGCCTTTCTCACCGCAGCATTGAGTGGCCTTGTAACAGTCTTGGATGCCGGCCATCTTCCAACCGCAGGCGAACTGAAAGCCCATGCCCTCATTGGCCTTACCGCAGGAGTTAGCTACATTCTGAAAAATGTATTTAGCAATAGCAATGGTCAGTTGCTTAAAAAAGATGGCGAATGAGGTTTTATGTAATGTGCTTTGTTATTGTCCTGTCAGCCTGTGTAGTTCGCAAGGATAACGCAGCCGTTGAAAGGGTTACCGCCAAGCGACCTTTAATTGATCGCGTGAGGCCCTTTGTCATGGACCTATACCCCTGTGCTAACGACACCATTCAAGTATGGATGCCGGGTCAGGTTGATAGCGTTCCCTACGCGGTACCGGTTCTGAACCAAGAGGAACTGAACAATATCATAGATAGCCTCGGAATGGAATACCAAGGCCAATGCGATGAGGCCCTTCGCAAGGCTTATTTAGAGGGCCGCGCTTCCGTTAAGATACCCAAGCGCAAGCCGGACACCCTTCGCCTAACCATTGTTGATCGCACGCTATTGGCCTCCAAGAATGCTGAAATAAGCACTTTAAAAGGCGAAATATTGAGGCAGATTCAAATTAACGATGAATGCGAAAAGGAGAAACGATCCTCATTAGTAATGAACTTCATAGGGCTTGCCGTATTGGTATTGACCTTGATCGCTTCTATCACCAAAAAATTTAAGTAATGAAGGATGAAAAAACATTAGAACGTATCAAGTTACTTCACCCCAAGGTTAGGGATGAGGTATATGAGATTTACGATGAAATTTGCGCTTCTTTAACCGGTCGCGCCATGTGTAGGTTTACCTATACCCTTCGCACTTTTGCCGAGCAGGATGCACTTTACGCACAGGGCCGTACCAAGCCCGGTGGTATCGTTACCAATGCCAAGGGCGGCCTATCCCTTCATAACTATGGTTTGGCTTTGGATATTGTGCTTATTGTAGATGGCAAGGATGCCAAGTGGGACACCAAGACCGATTATGATAAGGATGGTAAGTCCGATTGGATGGAAATAGTAACCATATTCAAGCAGCATGGATGGGAATGGGGCGGCGATTGGAAATTTTATGATGCACCCCATTTTCAAAAGGCATTTGGGTATTCCGTTAGGCAGTTACTTGCCCTGCACGAAGCCAAGAAAGTAGACGAACATGGCTTTGTAAAAATATAGGCTTTAGTTCATCCATATACAGGCCCCTGTCATATTTATGATGGGGGTTTTTTGTTATGTAAAATGTCTTTTACTATATTTGCACCTATGGATGTAATTAAGGAACTAACGCGTAAAGAATTTTTTACTCTCGTACCGGCCTGTCAATTTTTCAATAAGTATTGCCCCGAGGTCAGAAATTATACTCACAAGATGAGAGGTATTGACGGCAATGGTAAGCCCATTGATTTTTCGGAATCCGATAAGGCGATCATGAAGGATGCTGCCCAACGGCTTGCCAATGATCTTTACCGAATGAAATTTTGAAAGTAAAAAAAAGATTACTGAATTATTTGGTTAGTAAATAATCTTTTCCTAACTTGGCTGCATGAACACAATTACAACATCGGTCAATTTTACCTCTGATTACGGGAAGCCTATAGAGATGAATGTTTCACGCGATAAGTGGGGTGATTTTTCAATTAATTGGATTCAAGTAGGTAAAAGTCATTATAGCGGAAAGCAGATTAGAACGGCTCGCAGGGAGGCGATCTTGATTCAGTATGCGTTCCAATATATTGATCTGCATGAATATTTGGCTGATGAAATTTACGACCGCGAAACGAATCATTTCATAGATTAAAAACAACACACCATGATCAAAGAACAACACACAAAACTGCACACCAAATGCCTGCGTATTTTAGACCTTATGGACCGGGCAGACCGCAACCTATTTGAGGCCAAATGGCGGTTACATCAGTACGACAAGGCCGGCGAATTTGAAAACATTAAGTTATTTACAAAGAGGCATGAGTTATTGTCCGATGTTGAAACAAAGAAGGCCGTTAGCGATCGCCTCATCAGTTACTATGCAAGTCAGATGATTAAGTTGATCCAACCGGCTGCAAAGAAAGCATTTTTTCACCACATCAATAATTAAACGATGAGTACAAACCAAATGGTAACGCCGGGGCCAAAAAACCCGGTCAAGGCCCTATTTGAGAGGCCCGAAGTCCAAGCCAAGTTTAAGGAATTACTTGGCAAGCGTTCAAGTTCATTCTGCACATCAGTATTGCAGATTGTTCATTCTAATGCTTTGTTATCCAAGGCCGATGCCGGAAGCATTTACCAAGCAGCAGCAGTCGCGGCAACTTTAGATTTGCCCCTTAACGACAACTTGGGATTTGCCTACATTGTGCCTTACAACACCAAGCAGCCCGATAACACCTACAAGGTCGTAGCCCAATTCCAAATGGGGTATAAGGGCTTCATTCAACTTGCTCAACGATCCGGGCAATTCAAGAGCATTTATGCCTCTCCCATCTACCAAGGCCAAATAACCAACGAAAACCCTTTGGATGGTTATGAGTTTGATTTCACTCAAAAGTCCGATGTATTAGTGGGCTATGCTGCCAAGTTTAGGTTACTCAATGGCTATGAGGCTACCTTCTACATGACCCTTGAACAATTAAAGAAGCATGGGGCCAAGTATTCCAAGACCTTTAGCCACAAGTCCGGGTTATGGCAGACCGATTTTGACACCATGGCCTCCAAGACTGTTATCAAGTTGCTTTTGTCCAAGTTCGCGCCTCTCTCCATTGAAATGCAGAAGGCCGTTATTACGGACCAAGCATTGGTTAACGATGCCGACACTACCGATGTAACCTACATTGATAACGAGCCGGTAGAGATTGACAAGGAAGCGGAGCGCGTAGCCCTTATGATTTCTGATGCTACCACTACGGCCGAGTTGATTAAAATTCAGCCCCATGTCAAGCCCGAGCAGGCCGAATTATATGAATCCAAATTTGTTGAACTTTCAGAAAACGAATTAAAATGAACTTTACAAACACCCACTTCAGATGCAGTTCTCTTGGAAATATCATGACCGAATCCCGATCCAAGTCAGACCCCCTTTCCGAAACAACCAAAACCCATTTGATTGATGTATACGTGGCCAACAAGTATGGCCGTCAGGAGGACATTCAATCCAAGTTCATAGAGAAAGGTTTGGCCGTAGAGGAAGATTCAATTACCCTTTATAGCCGGGTTAAAAAAGAGTATTTTAAGAAGAACGAGAAGCATTTAGCTAATCAATATATCAAAGGTACTCCCGATCTTTTTTCCGGTGAGAGCATTATGTCGGCTGATCTTATCATTGACATTAAAAGCAGTTGGGATATTTACACCTTTATGAGGGTCCTAACCAAAGATGTAAACAAGATGTATTATTGGCAATTACAGGGCTATATGGCCCTTACCGGCGCAAGGTCGGCAAAGTTGGCATATTGCCTTGTCAATACCCCCGATGTTATGATTGAGGATGAGAAGCGCAAATTAATGTATCGTATGGGCGTTATTGATCCTACCGGTAATAAGTTGTTTGATGAAGCCTGCGAAAAGATTGAAGCCTCCATGCGCTTTGATGACATTCCTTTGGATGAAAGGCTCATTGAGTTCACTATTGACCGCAACGATGATGACATTCAGAAGATGTACAAGAGGGTTGAGGAATGTCGCGAATGGCTCAATAAGTTTGAATCTGATCGCTTTCCTAATCTGATTATACATGAGGACTGAAAGTAAATGGGGGATGCCGCCTTCACAGGTGGGGGGGCATCTCACCCTTTATTGTAATGGGGAGCCGGTGAGGTATAAATGCTTTACCGATCGCCTGCACAGGCAGACCATTATAATGAGATGGAAGAAAGATGTTAAGGAAGCACGCCGAAAGGCAGATTATTGGATTGACATTCAAATTAACACCCATGATGCAGATTAACCTATTTGAAAACCTTGAAAGCGCGCAATATAAGAGGTTCAAGGCCTATCATGATGAAAACCCTCACATATATGAATTTTTCAAGAGATATGCCCTCCGAAGCATTGAGAAGGGATTTAAGCATTTGAGTGCTGAATTTATCTTTAATGTGATCCGGTGGGAAACGCCAATAACGGCTTCCGGCGATGATTTCAAAATTAACAACGATTTCAAGCCATGGTATAGCCGGCTTTTCATGAAGGACTATCCTCAATATGAGGGTTTTTTCCGTAAGAGGTCAAGTAAAGCGGATGAATGTTTTATTTGATTTGTTTGTTTAGTAAATAATGTTTTCCTTTGTTCAAAGGTGCAGCCGGGTATGGGAGAATCCTGCTGCATTTTGTGGGTTGTTTTGGGGCTACTGATCTCTCCCGTCAGTATGCCCCTTTTTTTTAAACTAAATTATATGGCACAACAAACAGCAGTTGAATGGTTAGAACAAGAAATAGATAAAGTATGGAAAGGTGATATAATGTATATGGAATTGCCGAGAGATATATATTATAAATTAATTAAAAATGCAAAAGAAATAGAAAAAGAGCAAATAGTTCATGCTTATCGGCATGGGGCGAATGACGAGTTTGAACATTGGATGCATAATGAAAAAAGAGTTACAGCAATAGGTTATTACAATAGAGCCTATAAAAGAATTTATAATCACAATAAAAGATAAATACAAACTATGGCACAACAAACAGCAGTAGAATGGTTGCTTGAAAAAATGAAAAACCTTAATGTAGTTAATGCTAAAGGAGCTGAACTTGTAGAATTGTATATAACTATTCAACAAGCCAAAGCAATGGAGAAAGAGCAGATAAGTAAGGCTTGGGATGATGGTGATTATGCATATTTCTATTCTAAAGAAACAGGTAGAGATTTTGAAAATGGAGAACAATACTACAATGAAACCTATAACAAATGAAACAACAAACAGCAGTTGAATGGTTAGCAAGTAAATTATCTATTACATTTCAAACAATGTATGATGAAGAAATTAAACAAGCCAAAGCAATGGAGAGAGCCCAAAGGGTTATAGATTACAATGCCGGCTATGTTGATGGCCAACTTAATCATGTAAATGATTCAGAGAACTACGTGTATGAAAGTGAATATTTAAAAAATCAAGACAATGGCTAAAGACCCTGCATTCCTGTTCTATAGTTCAGATTTTCTTACCGGAACTTTAACCTTAAATTTTGAAGATCGGGGCCGATACATTACCATACTTTGCCTTATGCATCAGCAAGGGCGATTGCAAGAAGATACCATTAGGTTTGTCGTAGGTTTTATTTCGGATAGCCTACGTTCAAAGTTTAGTATTGACGAGAGTGGTAATTGGTATAACCCGAGGTTAGAGGATGAGGTTGAAAAGCGCAAACATTTTACCGAATCCCGGCGCAACAACGGAAAAAAGGGAGGTAGAAAACCTAATGCAATACCTAATGATATACCTATAGGTTTACCTACAACAAACCTTACTGAAAATGAAAATGAAAATGAAAATGAAAATATAAATGAATTAAGTAAGGGGGTTGTAGGGGGAAACATTATTGAATCCCGGCCTTTATACGCGCCGCCAAAGGGTGAGGTACAACGCGTATTCATTCAGCAGGGCGGTACAATGGAAATGGCCGAGCATTTTTACAATAAGTACGAAGCCATTGGGTGGGTCCTAAATGGGTCCCCTGTTAAGCAATGGGGCTATCTCGTAAAGAATTTTATCATAAATTGGAAAAACAACAACAATGCAAAAAACACTCACACAAGCAATGGAAGAAATGATCTCCCAACCGAACTTACCAAAGGGTTCTGATCCTGTAACCCCTTCCGATGTAGAATTAACGCCGGAGGAATTAGATGCTTTGATCCGGGAGGCCAAGGCAAAGAAGGCAGAAGTACTTGAACACGAAAGGCGCGAAAGGGAAAGGCAGAACGTGGCAAACTTTTACCGGGAGCCATGGGCTACCGAGGTGTATTCTGATTTTATTAAGTATCGCATGAATACATTGGGCTTCAATTTGGATGCCTCCAACCGCGAGTATGTAAACGCTTTGACCTTTTATTTCAACAGGGATGCTCGGTTTAATGACTTTCAACTTAACGGGATAGGGGTTAAGATGGATTTGAACAAGGGCCTATTCCTTTTTGGTAGCGTAGGGGTAGGAAAGACCAAGTTAATGGAACTTTTTATGAAGAACAAAAGATGCTGCTATAAGTTGATTTCATGCCGCAAGGTGGTAAGCGAATACGTTAAATACGGCCATGAGGTTATTGAGCCCATGAGCCATTCTCTTACCCCCTTCGTAAAGAACATAGATAACTTTTTTCAGCCGGTTGAGGGTATCTGCTTTGATGATCTCGGTACCGAATCCGAATCAGCAAATAATTACGGCAATAAGAAAAACGTATTTGAGCAGATATTACTTGATCGCTATGACAATGGCTTGGACTTTCACGAAACACACATAACCTCCAACCTTAATCCGCAAATGATTAAGGAGAGGTATGGCGATCGGGTTGTATCTCGCATGAGGGAAATGTTTAATATCATTGAACTGAAAGGTTCAGACCGCCGCATATGATGAAGATAATACCTATATGGGTTAAGTGTAAGGGCTGCAAGGCCCTTTTCACTATTACTCTTTTCAAAAAAAAGATAGCCGTAGCCGTATGTCCCCATTGCTCAATGATAAACGCTTCCAAATGAAAAAATATTTAACAATACTTATTCAGTTTTCCGCATGGTTTTTAAAGGTACTTTACTTCTTTATAGTAGGTATTCCTGTATTTTTAATTGTGGCTACTTCAGTTACAATATTGTACTCAATGAAAAACCTACTAAATTATGTATGCGGTCCTGTTAGAAGATATATTCAGCTATGGAAAAGGGTGTAAATTATATGGTAAAAAAAACGACAAAGTATTGATAATTTCGGTTCGTATGAATGTCTTGATAGTAGAGGGTAAAAATAATGATCGGTTCCCGGTCCATTTGGATCGGGTTAAAATTTTAGACGATGGTAAGCCCGGACGCTAATGAGATAATCAATTTAATGGAGCAGACCTTGAATGAATTTATGTTCAAGTATCATAGGCCTCCAATAGAGATAAGAGTGGGCATCACCATAAAGGTTTTATTAGATTTGAATTTAAACGGCGAATTAGACGAATTTTGCGGCATTCCGGTCCACACTTACGTGGAACTTAAATATAATCAAATACAAGCGGTAGGATGAATAACAAGAATTATAGGTACTACATTGGAATTGACACCGGCGTTAATACCGGCTTTGCCCTTTGGGATTCATTGGAAAAAAAGTTTGAAGATGTAGATACGCTAATGATCCATCAAGCCATAGACCTTGTTAGGCATATAGTAATGGAAAATCCGCGAATGACCTTTGTCCGGGTTGAAGATGCACGTAAGAGGAAATGGTTTGGTAATTCCGGCCGGGAGCAGTTACAGGGAGCCGGTTCCGTAAAACGTGATGCCAAAATATGGGAGGATTTTCTTACCGACATTGGCGCACATTTTGAAATGGTAGCCCCCAAGAATAACAAGACAAAATTAGGGGCCGGGCAGTTCAGTATTATATCCAAGTGGAATAAAAAAACCAATGAACATAGCCGAGATGCCGCCATGCTCGTATTAGGTAGATAATATCAGTAAATTAATTTGTACTTTTACGAAAATCACACACCATGAACATGAAAGTATTAACCCTAAAGGTTAATGAAATTAAGGCTAATCCCCAAAACCCCCGTATCATCAAGGACCATAGGTTCAAGCAATTAGTTAAGTCCATTGAGGACTTTCCCGAAATGCTTTCCATACGGGATATAGTAATTGATGAGGACAATATGATCCTCGGAGGCAACATGAGATGGAAAGCCTGCATAGAGGCCGGCGTAAAGAGGGTCCAAGTAATGCAAGTTACCGGCCTAACCCCTGCCCAAAAGAAGGAGTTTATCATCAAAGACAACGCTAACTATGGCGTATGGGATTGGGACCAACTTGCCAACAATTACGACAACGACAAACTTACCGAGTGGGGCCTTAATGTATGGCAGCCTACCCAATTTTTAGAGGATGACCATGAGGAATCCGGTACAAGCACCGCAGCCCATGATCCGGAAGCCGAACAGGAAGCCGAGGATGAGAAGGCCGACAAGCGGATTATCCAAATTGAGTTTGATATAGATGATTACGATGAAGCCAACGCCATCTACAAAAAGTTGAGGGGTGAAGGTCGCGACATTCCTGCCATTTTCATTAATGCCTTAAAAGAAGCCCTATGCGTGTAAAAGAGTACGAAATTTCCGAGTTCAAGTTAGATGTAGCCAACCCTCGCATTATTGATACCTACAAATATCAAACCCTCTTAACCTCTATACGGGATTTCCCGGAAATGATGAATGTCCGGCCATTGGTTGTAGATACCGAAATGAATATCCTGTGCGGTAATATGCGTTACCGGGCTTGCCGGGAGTTAGGGTGGGAGCAAGTGCCTGCCATTATGGTTGATCTGCCCGAGGATAAGCGCAGGGAGTTAATCATCAAGGACAATATCAGTTATGGCGAATGGGATGATGATGCCATTGAGCAGGATTGGGACACCGACCTATTCAATAAGTGGATCGGTAAGGAAACATTTGACTATTCAGCCCTTGACTACGCAGACCTGTCCGGCGATATGGATGCTATGAGCAGCGGTGTAAAGAAGGCTATTCAGATTGAGTTCGGGTTACGCTACATAGAAGCCAAGGAACTTGAAAAGGAAGCCCGTATACGGGGTATATATATAGGGGGCGTATTTCTTGAAGCATTAAAAAAAATTAAATAATATGGGACTATTTTCAAGTATTGTTAGTGCAACAATAAAAACAGCACTTACTCCAATAGCGGTAGTAAAAGATGCGGTAAATGTGGCAATGGGAGAAGAAGCGGATACAACAAAAGATTTGCTAAAAAGTGCAGGTAAGGATGTTGACAATGTGATTGATGAAATGATGGGAGGATAGATAAATATAGTCAGGTAGGGTATTCCTGCAAGCATTAAAAAATATTTAGATATGTTTTCATCCGGCAGCAACGCTATAATGATTTTGGGCATAGTTATGGCCCTGCTTTTCATATCCATTGCCATCTACTACGTTAATAAGCTATTTGCCAACAATACGCAGGAGATACTTGTAAGGTTCATTCTATTGGTGTTTACCTCATTGGTGGCCCTCTACATAGTAGACAAGGTGATAGCGTGGAGAATTAAACTGATCCCGGATGACCAAAATGCCCAATTATTTGACCTAATCAAGACATTGGTGCTAATGATATTCAGTTATTATTTTGGAACTAAAAAAGAAAAAAATGAAAATAGTTGAACTAAAGCAAGTAGAACACAACGTAAAAGTTGGTGATGTATGCGAATACATTGAGCCGAATATCACCGAGGATAGCCTGTTTGTTTCAGATGATGAGGTAATAGGGTTCTTTATCAGGGATATTTCAAAATATTCAGAAAAACTGACCAAGATCATTGCCCTTGCTAATCATGAATTGCTTTCCGATCGGGTCCCCAAGTCCACGATGAAGCGTAGCAGCGGCCTCCACGACACTCAACACGAGGTACTCCAATACTCCACTATCTTGGGTTCAGTACCCCCCAAGCCGCATATGAGAAGGCCCTACCCTACAATCAGCAGCGTTCACCAAGTAAAGTCAGCCCAAACCTTTGTTAAGGCGATGATGATGGCCTGCTTTGAATCGGAGGAACTAATCAAGACCATAGCCCCCAACATTTACAAGAATCAGATGGAAATATTTGAGAAGGTCCCCAAGCAATGGAAATTTGGTCGGATGTTCACGAGCAGTATCTCCAATTTCAATATAGCGGCTCCCTTCCATGTAGACCATGCCAATATCAAAGGATGCGTAAATGTAATTATCTGCAAGCGGCAGAATAGTAAGGGCGGCGGCACCACAGTCCCCGATTATGGGGCTACAATGGATAGCGTAGATAATTCCATGTTAGTTTACCCGGCGTGGCGCAATATTCATGGCGTTACCCCCATCATACCCCTTGCACCCGGTGGCTATCGCAATTCCCTTGTATTCTATCCCCTTAAAGCATTCCTGACCAATGAATAGCATTTTCCCGGTTCATAGCATTGATCGTTCAATATCCCGGTGGGAAAACTACCTTTGGAATCTCACCCCTGTGGAGCAGATAGGCGGCATATGGTACAAGCGAGAGGATAAATTTGCCCCATTGGGCTATCACTCCATCAATGGCTCCAAATTGCGCCAATGCCTATGGCTTGTCAATGGGTGGGTAAAGGAGAAGGGAATCCGGGGAGTAATATCCGGGTCCGTAGTAGGCAGCCCCCAACACCCTTTTATATCCTCTATCTGCAAGCATTATGATCTTGGATGCCTCATCGTTACCGGTGCCAAGGACTACATGAAGCACAAGAATATGCAGTTGGCAGAGCAGGCCGGGGCCAAGTTCATTGTAACTAACATAGGCTACGCCAAGGCCCTCCAATCAAAGTGCTTTCAGTTCAAGGAGAAGATACCGGCACATGAGGTACTTGAAACAAACATAACCCTTGATGATCGCCTCAACCCCCCCGACCGCATAGAAGGATTTCATAAGGTCGGTTCAATCCAAGTAAATAATATCCCCGACCACATAGAAACAATAATTATTCCCTGTGGCAGTTGCAATTCCGTTACTTCAATTATGTACGGCCTTTTCAATAAGATGCCCAAGTCCCTCAAAAGGGTTATACTTATGGGCATTGGCAACAATGGGAGCAAGAATCTGAACTACATACCCCATCGCCTTGAATTAATAAGCCGGGTGATAGGCAAGCCGGTCAACAAGGCTTTCAATTACCGCTTTCTTAATACCTCTAACCCCAAAGGTATAGATGTACTGCACTTCAATCCCAATGGCGAAGGATATTGTACTTACGAGGATTGGATGCCATACGAAATAGATGGCGTGGAACTGCACCCGAGGTATGAGGGCAAATGCCTCAATTACATAAAGTCCTACCCCCACAAGTTTGAGCAATATTGGAACGAAAATACCCTCTTTTGGATCGTAGGTAACGAGCCTAAATACTTATGGTAAAAATCGGCAGTTATTGTGAATTGAACGGCGTAGAGCCTATTTCCGACCTACAATATGGCATGGACTTTCGCCTGCCTCAACACCGGCGTGAGGTATTCCTGCGCTTTTATGCCTTTCATCTCAAATACCGGTCCCATCCCGGCGCGGTATATTACGCTTTCCCCTACCTATTTGCCAAGTTAGGCATGAGCCATGAGCAGCGTTTATGGTTCGCCTTCATCAATGGCTGCAGTCAGAATGTGATAACTACCTACTTGATATTTGAGCAATTTCCCGATTTGCACAAAATTGATATGACCAAGTTCAGTGCATGGTTCCGCAAGCATTATGAAAAATTAGGGTGGGACACCGATCGCCGCTATGTAAAGAACACATTTGAACAATGTGTAATGTCTTACCGGGAAAATCTTGCCGGCCGCACCCAAGAGGAATACTTTGAAGCCCTCACCGATAGCCCTAACCATTACGATAACTTCACAAAACTATGGGATAACATAATAACCAATTTTTTCAGTTTTGGCCGCCTTGCTACTTTCTCCTATACCGAATACCTCAAAATAGCCGGGCTGCACATTGACTGCAATAGCCTATTCCTTGATGACATAGACGGCAGCCGGTCCCATCGCAATGGCCTCTGCAAGGTATTGGGCCGCGATGATATGGATTGGTGGAAAGAGCCGGTTAAGTACGATGAGCAGTTCATAGCGTGGCTGAAGGTGGAAGCCGACAGGCTGATACAAGATGCCGGGAAGAAATACCCTCACCCGGACCTGTCTTTTTTTACCCTTGAATCTACCCTTTGTTGCTATAAGTCATGGCACCGGCCTAACCGCAGATACCCCAATGTTTACAATGATATGTTCTACGAAAGGATTGTTTACGCTACCCAAAAATGGCGCGATCCCTGTAAGTTTGATATATTTTGGCAATGCCGCAAGGAATCCCTGCCCAAGCACCTGCGCATAGAGGATAACCCCAAGGATTACGGCCTTGATCCCCGGAAGCAGAATCACTACCTCACTACCGGCGAGGTTATTATGATGGACAAGGAATATGACTGTTTTTCTAACCGCTATAACGACTACATACGATGAATGTACTTTTAATTGGAGCCTGTGGAGTAGGCAAGACTTGGGTTATGAAACAACTGATAAAGTTAAAGGGAGCCAATTTAACCTACAAAATAGGCATGATATACTACCACTCTAATAGTTTGGTTAACATAATAGGGAAATACGATAATTCCACGTTTGAAGGAAGCGACCGCCTCTCCATGGCCGCCGTAAAGGATATAGCCGCTTTTATGGTCCGCAATTATGATAAAATAAACATATATGAGGGGGACCGGTTCACTAATTCAACATTCATCACCGCAGCCTCACCAATAATCGTAAAAATACAAGGGCATGGGGATGAGGGCCGCCGGTTAAGGGGCAGCCAACAAACCGACCGACATATCAAAAGCATAGCCACGAGAGTAAGCAATATATCAGCCCATCACGATGTAGAAAATTCGGATGAGGCCCTTTTTTTAATCCTAAAACTGATTGAAGATGCCGAAAAAAAACAAAGATAATAGCCCGGTAGTGCAGTCCCAAGAGAGTGACAAAAGTGACGAATTAAAAAGGGCGATGATTTTAGCCCTTGAAAGCACGTTAGGGGTAGTAACGGGAGCCTGCAAAAGGGTAGGTATATCAAGGCAGACACATTACCGGTGGAGGGAGGAAGATGCCGCCTACCGGGAAGCCGTAGACGAAATATCCGAAATATGTATTGACTTCGTAGAAAGCCAACTGCATAGGCAGATAAGAGATGGCAATACAGTGGCCACTATCTTCTACCTCAAAACCAAAGCCAAGAAGCGCGGCTATGTAGAGAAGCATGAAATTGAGCATTCCGGTGAAGCCCTAACCAAAACCATAATCAAATGGGGTGATAAAGAAATTGAGGTATGATCGAATTCAGTCCCAAGCAAAATGAGGCTATGGATGCTATCGCCATGGAGAAATATGCGTTTATCCTGTTCGGCGGTGCAATGGGTGGGGGCAAAACTTTTTGGGGCCTGTCAGCCCTGCTAATCATGTGCCAAGCCTTTCCCCGTAGTAGATGGTGCGTGATACGTGAGGACCTTGAAAAGATTAGGATTACCACAATACCCTCATTCACCAAGCTAAACCCATCCGGCACCCTGCGTACTTCACCTTACGAATATCGGCACCCCAATGGATCGGTAATTATGTTCAAGGGCGAAAACTACGACAAAGACAAGGAGTTGCAATGGCTCAAAGGATTGGAGGTAAACGGCTTTCTATTTGAGGAAATAAACGAGTGCCAAGAGGCTACCCTCAATATTGCATTCGGTAGGGCCGGCCGGTGGGAATGTGAACCAAGGCCCAAGCCCGTTATACTTGCCACTTGCAACCCGGCTGATAATTGGATTAAGCGCAGAGTATATGACCAATGGGAAAAGGGGTCCCTACCGGATAATTGGCTTTACATACCTTCCAAGATTACCGATAACCCAAACCTAACCGAGGAATACAAGGAAAACCTCAAAAATATGCCGCGTTACCAATACGAGGTATTCGTAGAGGGTAATTGGAATCTCCAACTGAAAACCGGTGGCGAGTTTTACAAGTGCTTTGAACTTGATAAGCATATAGGCAAATGCAAATATGATCCGGAGTTAGCCCTCCATATTTCGTGGGATGATAACGTAAACCCCTACTTACCTATGGGTATATTCCAAGTCCGGGATAAAGAGGTATTTATGATTGATGAGATAACCGGCGAAAACCCCAATAACACAATCAAGGCCGTATGCAATGAGTTCAAGCGGCGTTACCCGGCGCATCAATCCGGCCTGTTCATTTATGGGGATGCTACCGCTAACAAGGAAGATACCAAGTTAGAGAAGGGCTATAACTTTTACCGCCTCATCATGGAGGAATTGAGGGACTACAAACCAACGAGCCGGGTGATGAGCCATAACCCTTCCGTAGTAATGAGGGGTAATTGGATTAACACGATCTTTGAGAAAGAATTAGAGGGCATAAAGGTCCTTATTGACGAGAGCAACAAAATAACCATTAAAGATTTTGTTAATCTGAAGGAGGCCGCCGATGGCACCAAGTCCAAAGAAATGGAAACGGAAAGCAAGACCGGTGTACGCTATCAAAAGTACGGCCACTTTACTGATCTTTTTGACTATTTTATGTGTACTGCCTTCATGGAATATTTCATCCGCTATCAAAAGGGCGGCATATCTATGCCCATCAGAATGGGCCGGCCCGGTACAAAAAACGCTTATTAGCAAAAAAATAATACGCTATCTGAATGAGGCCTTCCCGGAATTGTAAAAAAAAGTTACACATTTATTTGGTTTGTTTAGTAAAATATCTTTTACTTTGTGTCAAACAAAACCACAAAAAAATGAACACACAAACCACATTCACCGAGTTAGAGCAAAAAGTTCTTGATGCTTACATTCCTATGCTTTATGCAGAGGCAGGATTTTCTGATGTTGATGCTAATGACCTTTCAAAGGCTACCGGCATCCCGATGAGAACTATCAGAGGCGTACTTGGTTCTTTAGTTAAGAAAGGAGTTATTTGGACTGATGAAACGGATAATTTCATGGCAGATCAGCAATATGTTATTATCTACCTGTCCGAAGCCTTTTATCACCTTCACCCCGAATGGTCAAAAGAAATAAACAATTAATCACCGGGGTCTACGGCCCCCATTAACCTTTTTCATATGTTGAACTATAAAGTAACAGTATCAGAGTTAAATAGCGAATTTTCGGTAGACATCAATTACGATGATTATGACCGGGCCATTGAGAGATATAGAGAGCAATGCGCACGCAAGGCTGAACACGTATCGTTCATAGGCAATTTGGCCTACGAGATTAAGTTAGAGGCATTTTATGATGGCGTATGGATTAGGACCCAAAAGGTATTGATCCAAGGCTACGAGTATAATAATTCAAACAAATAAACCCCCTTTTTATGAGCAAGTCAGATAAATACGCATACGCATTTTTGGCCCTGTCTTTTGGCTATTTCGTGATCCGCACTATCGTTAGTTTCATTTAAAACCCATAAACCTAAACAAAATGCAAATTCACAACCTTGACAATGAACTGAAGTACTGCGAAGCCCAAGGGCTTGCTAATTGTTTTCAATCCTATGCAGAAAATTGCTGCAATGGGGATTCAATCATGGAGGTAGGGTTCAACCCCAATTCCGGATATGTCTATATAGCCCTTGAAAATGGCATATCCATATGCTCCATGCTCGGCAGAGATGTAGAGTATTTAGTAACCTCTTTTGAGGACGGGGAGGAGTTTTTCTTTGACACCTATGATGAAGCCGTAGCCAAAATGGAATCAATGTAATTTTGTGGTTAGTTAGTAGCAAAATCCCACACCGGGTAGGGGGGCAGGCCATTTTTGGCGGCCCCTTTTTTTATTTGGTGAATTATTTGGGATTTTGTAGTATATAAATTTGTTACTTTTGGTAAAAGCAATGCAATGGCTTATATTATCCCGTCAGATTTAGCAAGGACAATTCAGACCGAAAATCTGCAGCAAATTATAGGTAATGATCCATCAGTACTTTCCGGGGCGATACTTGCAGGAGAGGCAGAAGCCAAAAGTTACCTAACGCAAAAATACGACCTAACCGATGAATTTAAGGACCTCAACCTTTGGAATCCCGATGTAGTATATAACGCCGGTGATCGGGTATATGTCAATGGTCCCCTGTTTAGCATCAGTTCTACCTATGTGCAGGATGATGTAGTTTCCTACAACGGCCGCGTATATAGGTGTATGCACGCCGTAACTACTCCCGGTCCCTTTGACCTTTACTATTGGAATGACATTGGAAGCCTCAATCAAATTTACAACGTAAAATTTCCGGCTCCTGTTTTCCAATACAATGGACTTTACAATATCGGCGATGAGGTATTTTGGTATGGATATACCTACCAAGCAAAAGTTCAAACATCAGCATTGAGCCACGATGTAGCCCTGCAATATAGAGTAGTGGCCAATTTGCCATATCTCAATGTAGCACCTAATGATCCGCAGAACGGCTTTGCACATTGGGGTACCGGTGCGCCTTTTATCTTCAGCGCAGGAACATTGCCTACGGACTTTAACCACTACAATGTAGGTGATACGCGCGACCAACAAATGGTTCTTTATATCATTGACATTATTCTCTACCACGTACATAGCAGGATAGCCCCGAGGAATATCCCTGACCTACGCGTTAAGCGTTATGACGATGCTATCAAATGGCTCCGAATGGCCGCCAATGGTGATGTTACGCCGGCCTTACCTAAAATACAACCCCATCAAGGCAACCGCATCCGCTTTGGAGGTAATATCAAACAAATAAACACATACTAATGGCAAATTTGTTTCAGCAAGTACGGAACTATCTATTCCCTACACCCGATAATCCGCTTTCACAACAAAGGCCGTCAGATTGGAGGCAATATAAAAATCCCGAAAGGAATCTACGCAGCTACATAACCCCTGTTCAGCTACAACGTATACGCCAAGACATTCAATCTTGGAGAGAGGCAATAGGAGAGGCAGAGCAGGCATGGTACCCCCATCGTGTACGAATGCAGAGGATGTTTATAGATACAGTGCTGAATGGACACGTAGATGCCTGTATGCAACGCCGCAAGAATCTCACCCTCTTAAAGGATTTCAGAATCGTTAATGCCGCCGGGACCGAGAATGAAAAATTGACCAAGTTATTCCGCAAAAGATGGTTCAGTCAGTATTGCAGCTATGTCTTGGATGCGCAATTTTACGGCTATTCCCTTATTAGTTTGGGGGATTTGGTGGCCGATGAGTTTCCCCAACTGACCACTATTCGCCGTTTCAACGTATCTCCCGATCGTAAAAACGTAACGAGTTATGTATATTCCCTTTCCGGTGCGCAGTTTTTAGAGGAGCCTTACCGCCTGTGGAATGTATGGGTACCTACTCCTACTGAAATTGGTGTATCGCTTGTAGGATATGGTTTGCTCTACAAAGTAGCCATGTACGAAATTATTTGCCGCAACACGCTTGGATTCAATACCGATGCAGCCGAGTTGTATGGTATGCCGGTCCGGGTGGGTAAGACACAAAAAACCAATGAGGATGAGAGAGCCGTATTTGAGCAGTCCCTTGCACAAATGGGTTCAGCCGGCTACATTCTTATGGATATGATGGATGAGTTAGATTTAGTGGAATCCAAGGGTAATGGCCAAGGCTTCAAAATTTATGAATCTTTGGAATCCCGGTGCGAGAAGAAAATATCAAAAATCCTGTTAGGCCATGCCGATGCGCTTGATAGCGTTCCCGGTAAGTTGGGAGCCGGTCAAGGTGAGGAAAGTCCCGTACAACAGGCTTTGGATGATGTGGCAACCATTGACCATAGATTCCTGTGCGACAATATCAATACCGAATTACTGCCCCGTTTGAGGGAGATGGGTATTGCGATCCCCGAGGACCATTATTTTGAGATTAAGAACGATGCCGAGAAGGAAGAAATACGAATGAGAGAGGATGATTCTAACAAGAAAACCGCAGAGATAGCCCAAACAATGAAGAATGCCGGCCTTCAGATGGACCCTGCCTATTTCCAAGAGCGTACCGGTATTCCTACGAGCAAGATGGAAATACCCGAGCCTCTCAAACCCGGTGCGGAGAAGGAAGAAGGGGAAGAAGAATCAAACAAGTTGAGCAAGAAGATAAAGGCCCGTTTGAATGAACTATACCGATAAGCAAATAGAGGAGTTATTAAAGAGGGTATATGAGGGGTCTATTGATCCCTCTACTGATTTACCCGAGGACCTTTATTTGGCTATCGGGAAGCATTTAGAGAAGGGTTTATATGCCGGTTATGGCGGAAATATGACTGATTTCGCTTTTGGTGGCACCGATCATGAACTTTTAGACACGCTTCGCAACAATGTTTATTTGTTTTCCGGGGCCAAGACCTACCAACAATGCAGGGAGATGTCGCAAATGGCTGCTAATTCCAAGAACTTTAAAGAGTTCAAGGAGCAAGCACGCAAGGTTTACGACCAATACAATGTAGATTGGCTGAAGGCTGAATACAATACCGCAATAGGCCAAGCAACACAGGCCAACCAATGGAACGATATTGAAGCGGATAAAGAAACATTCCCTTACTTACGCTATGTGGCCGTAATGGATAAAAATACGAGTGAGATATGCCGGCCGTTAGATGGCATAACCCTGCCCGTAGATCATCCCCTGTGGAATAAGTATAGCCCCTTGAACCACTTTAATTGTCGCTGCATCCTTGAAAAAATTGATAAGTATGAGAAGGTAAAGACCTCATCAGAGGCGAGGGTAAAGTCAGTAACTAAAGAATTGAATGAAAATGTAGCCCCCGAGTTCAAAATGAATCCGGGTAAAGATGGTTACATATTTTCACCCAAGCACCCATATTTTGAGGTGGCCCCCAAGGATAAAGATTTCGCCAAGCGCAATTTTGATCTTCCAATACCGCCGCCGCCTATAGATAAAATTGAATTGAAAAACATCAAGGAAGCACCGGGCATTGTTAAGAGCCTATTTAGGATAACGCAAAATATACCGGTAGATTCGGTATCAGTGCCTATCGTAAATATGAGAAAGGAATTGAGTGAAAAATTGAATCAGTTAAAATCCCTGCTAAACGAATACGAGATACCTAAATTTTCGGCATATCAAAAAACCCCTCCAAAGGTTATTTTTGAAACAACAAAAAATTATTATGGCCGCGTAGTTACATCAAGGGTCGGGCCTATATTGGAAATGAATTTTGGAAACACTACCGACCATTATACTGAAAGGCTTTACGATCCAAAGAGCATGATAATAAGAAGCAAGAGCCGAGTTGATAAAGATAAGAATCTAATTGCCACTACAACACATGAATTTGCGCACGTTTTAGGCGTATATGAAAACAAGGATATTTACGGAATGATTGATAGTAAGTACAGTTCATTTTGGGACGGAATAATGAAAAATTTCAGAGCCTACAATAAGGAGTTAAAGGCCACGAGTGGTTTAGCTAATTACAACCTATCTTTAGGAAGATATGCCTCCACAAATGCTGATGAATTTTTTGCCGAGGCTTTTACTGAATATAAATTAAGCAGTAACCCCTCCAAGTATGCCAAAATAGTGGGAGATTTAGTAGACAAAACCTTCAAAAAATAGTATATGGAATCTATTAATCTGATTTGTTTTAATTGTAAATGGTTTGGAGATACCGAAGATGGGGGCGGCTGCAAGGCTTTCCCCGATGGCATCCCCAATGAAATATTGTCCGGAGAAAATAAACATAAAAAACCCCTGCCCGACCAAGATAACAAAATTGTTTACGAGCCAATAAAACAAGACTAATGACACCTATACAATTAAAAACCTTCATGAGTGAGGTATATGCTCAAATTAGGCATCTGCATCACATAGCACCCAACATTCCGGTCCACGAAATACTCGGTAAATTTTATTCTGAATGGGATAGCCTGTCCGATGATTTCATTGAAACATTTTCCGGTGCATACGGCGATATACATGGCTCAATGCTTTTTTCCGTTACCGATCCAATGGAGCCCATTGATTATATCAAGGCTGCAAAGAATACGCTAATTGATGCGCAAGCACTATGCGTTAATGATCCGGATTTACTCAACATTTTGGCCGATATGATAGGCCTGTGTGACCATTCCATTTACCTCTTAAACCGGGCATACTAATGTACAACTATAGCAAATTTCAAGCAAGCGGAAACAAGGCCATTGACTTTTGTGCTAATCTGATCGGGTGCGCAAGGGCCAATAACCTATCACCCAAGGCTCTGCATCTTCAAAAGCAATACTACGAATGGTTCAAGTCCGGAGTTCAGACTTATCTTGATCGTTCATTAGAGGAAGGTGAGTTGATGCAGTTTGACGGCGTAGATATTGAATTGGGAAGCAAGTTCCAATCCAAGCCGGTTGTCATTGAATACTATCCAAGCACCATTGAGGCATGAGTAAACTGAACTTTGATAAGGTAATTAAGAAATTTGATAAGCTAAAGCAAGATTTGCCGAAGGTATTGGCAAACGATGCGGTACGCTACTTTAATCAAAGTTTTGTTAAAGGTGGGTGGGATGGCCAATCTTGGAAGGTCCCCGATAGGAAGATACCCGGCACCTATGCCTACAAGTACCCCAAGAAGGGGGCGAGCCGCCGGCACACACGCGCTACCCTTGTTGAATCCGGTGCTTTAAGGCGCGCAGTAGCAACATCAGTAAAGCGAGTATCATTTTCAAGTATTAAATTTATGGTAGCATTACCCTACGCCGCCATACATAATGAGGGGTTGCAGATGAAATATGGGGGCAGGATGCCTAAACGCAAATTTATGGGGGATAGTCCACAATTACGTAATTTGCAAAGAAGGAAAATTAAAAACGCAATACAAGCAATATGGCAGGCATAAAAGAAGCGATACAATCACTACTTACCAAGTGCGAAGCCATAGACGGAATTGCGCACGTAAGGATATGGAATAACCAACTTAACTACGAGATAGATGGGCAAATATACGACTTTCCCAAGCCGGCCATCTTCATTGAAACACAAATACCTAATTTATTTGTCCCTTTAGGCGGTGGTTACTCTCAATCCGATGTGTATTTCAACATTCACATTGTCCATGAGCAGTTTGATGCCGGCTACGGCACTTTTGAGCAGAATATAGATGTATTTGATTTAAGGGCCAAAGTAATTGCGGCTCTTAATCTTTTTAAGCCTACGAATTGTACGCCGTTAATGAAATATAGCGAGCAGCAGGACTTTGAGCATACCAACCTATACCACTACCAAATATCATGGCTTTGCGGTGTAATAGACGATGCCGGTGTAGATACCTCCAACGATATAACCAAAGACCCTCCAACGGACCTGACTGTTACCGGTAGCGTAGAGGTAGAAATAGCAAATAATCAAAACGAAAATTACCGCAAAATATGGCACGCTCAATAGATGAAATACAGGCAGCAATTATAACCGATGTTCAAGCGGATTCAACCCTTTCCGGGCTGACGAGTACAAGCCGTAGGGCTATTTGGAGGCTTTGGACCTATGTCATAGCCGTTTCCATTAACCTCTTGGAGCAGTTGATGGATATATTCAAAACCAATACGGAAAATACAGTCCTGCTTTCTGCACCGCAGACCCCACAATGGCTGCAAGATCGGGTATTCAAGTTCCAATACGATGCCACTGATCCCCAAGTATTGCAGATTATTGACCTCATCCCTCAATACGAGGTAGTTGATGAAGATTTGCGTATCGTTACCCGGTGTAGTGTTAAGACCAATATTGCCGGTTCGGTTACTGTGAAAGTAGCAAAGGGCGAAACGCCGGGACCCTTGAATGGCAGCGAACTTGCTGCCCTGCAAAGTTATGTATCATTGATCGGTGTAACCGGTATAGCATATGCGGTTACTTCTACCGATAGCGACAAGATTTTCATACAGGCCGATGTGTAGTATCAAGGTGCATACGCTTCCATTATCCAAACAAATGTTATCAATGCAATATTGACTTTTTTGGCTTCCCTTCCCTTTGACGGGTCAATGAAGATTAATGACCTTGAAAGTGCTATGCGAAGCGCAGAGGGGGTTAATGATGTTGTGTTGAAGAATGTTATTGCGAGGGAGAATGCTACTCCGCTTGCAAGTGGTACATATCTTGTAATCAACAACCAATTTGTAGGCCGCCTGTGGCCAACAGTTTCCGGTTATATGGTTACTGAAGATACCGCCGGTAGCACCATTTACGATACTCTCACCTTTATACCCGAATAATGTCAATCTACGATATATCATATACGAATAGGGTTGTTGAGTTACTGCCCCCCGATAAGCGGTATTCAAGGACTGTTGCATGGTTTAAGGCTATCGTCAATCAATTACAATATCTACATACCGATGTGTTAGTTGATTTTCGTACCGGTAGTGATTATCCTATCTACGCGCCGGGCAGTTATAACAAATTTGACCGGGTTATTTATGGTCAATCAGTATACGAGAGCCTTTACGATACCAATACCGCAGTCCCTACTGATACCTCCAAATGGAGGCTTTATCAGTTGCACTTTTTGGGTGTAGAAGATCGCCTAAAATACAATGGGCAAGTATTAGTACTTGACTATGCTATTAACGATCGCTTTAACACTAACTTCCGGCAGCCGCCTCTCCAAAGTGATATTTACTTCACCATCAACACGCCGGCCGTAGATGTATTCATAGTGGGCGGTGATGAATCCAATAGCAGTACAATATTGGAAATGATCAGTAGCGAATATGTGATTAATTCATATTCCTTTACTGCATTCACAAATTTTGTAATCAATATTCCTGTTGCAGTATATAACGCTTTAAGTACTGACCCTGCAGCAAGAGATAAGATAGTACGTGGATTTGTTGATGAAATACTCCACGCAGGCCTTAAATACTCAATTCAAACATATTAATACATGAAAAAAGTAGATTTATCAGCAGTAACTTCCGTTAATGGTTTTCCTTTCAAGAGTGGAACTATGTCGCATCTCCAAGCGGCCTATCAAGAAGCCATTGCGAGTACAGTCAAGTCAATAATCTTTGGCAGCGTTTATGATCCGGCCGTAGGATATATCCTGCATGGATGCGTTAACACCGGCGTGGGTAGTAACTATATCATATCAGCCGGAGCCGTATTTTTTAATGGCGAGGTATATCAAGTCCCGGCGGCAACATTCAGCGTTTCCGGTTCTAATGTACCGGTAGGCGTTATTTCTACAACATATTTTTCGGCAGCCAATGCTGATCCTGTAGCCTTCACCGATGGCGTGAGCAGGAACGTGCATGAAATTAGACAAGTAGTATTCCAAGCCGGGTTAAGCGGTAGCGGTGCTTTCAACTATCTTTCCGCAGTAGATATGAGATATAAGCCGCAGGGATGCGTGGGTCAAGTTATCATGTGGAAGGCTCCAAGCGGTGATTACAACGATTATTTTGACGGCACCGGACTTGGTGATCATCCACTCACTACCGGATGGGCTATTTGTAATGGGTCCAATGGTACTGATAACTTTCAGGGCCGCGTACCTGTGGGCCTTGATACTACCGATTCTGATTTTAACGTAGTAGGAGAAACGGGCGGTGCAAAAACCCACACTTTGACTGTTACCGAGATGCCGAGCCATAACCACACAGTTACCGATCCCGGCCATACTCACTCATTTGATGGTGCTACTACTCCGGGCGGTAGTGGTACAGGAGATAGAGATGGCGTGAACGCAACACTTAATACCGCTTCGGCCTTTACCGGAATCACTATTGCTGCAAATGGCGGTGATGGAGCGCACAACAACTTGCAGCCCTACAAGGTCGCATTATTCATTCAAAGAGTAGCATAACTATGTGTGATAAAAGTAGTTCCCATCTTCGCAAGGTGCAGGGTTACTTAAAACCAAAATTGCACCCCCTCTTTGAGGGATTCGTAAATGCCAACGAGGTAAGCGAATCTACGGCCCTAAATATGATCGTTAGGGATTTCTTTAACCGGGTCCCCGAAAGGGAAAGAATGGACTATTTGCGGCGTTCAAGGGATAAAAATAAGTAATTTACTTTCAAAACCCCTCCAACCCTGCTATCTAATTTCAATTTATGAATCCTTTCAGTTACGTAGTTAATCCCAATGTTGATGAGCCAATAATGTTATTGGACAAGCACATTGGCTTTGATGAGCAGGAAGGTCATGGCGTAGATGGTTCCCTGTTTGTTAGGGAACTGATGATGTTAGACCAAATGGGCAAAAAGTCCATTAAGGTTTGGATTAATAGTCCCGGTGGCATCGTAATGGATGGCTACAACATCTACAACGCTATTCTCAAAACCAAAACCAAGGTAGATACCATTTGCGTAGGTATCGCCGCAAGCATAGCCGCAGTAATATTCCAAGCCGGCCGCCGCAGGGTGATGAATGAATATGCTCTCCTTATGTACCATAACCCATACGGGGGAGGTTCAGACGAACTGAAGAAAATGAGGGTAAGCATAGCCAAAATGATCGCCGGCCGTACTAATACTACTGACGAGGATGTACTGAAGATGATGGATAAGACAACGTGGATTTCCGCAACCGATGCGCTGATGAGTGGCTTTGCGGATGAGATAGAGGTAAGTGCCGATTTCAACAAGAAGCACAAAAACACTTCCGATGCAAAGGCCATGTGGAGGGAATCAGCGCAAGTACTCAATAGCATTTTTAATCAAAAATCAATAAACATGTCAAAAGTTGCTAATAAGTTAGGGTTGAATCCCGAAGCAAGCGAAGAAAGCATCTTGGCTGAAGTAAGCCGTATCGTAGACAAGGCTTCCGAAATGGAGGACAAAATGTCTAAAATGCAAAACGAATACGCTGAAGCCAAGGCCAAGTGCGATGAGTTGGAGAATGCTCTCAACGAAATGAAGAAGAAAGCCGAAGATGAAGCCGAAGCTAAAGCCAAGGCCGAAGCCGAAGCCAAGCACGAAAAGGCCAAGAACATGATTGAGGGCTTTGTAAAGGCCGGTAAAATCAAGAATGAATCAGCAGAAAAATGGATCGCCCAAGCAGAGGTTGACTTTGATGGCATCAAAAACCTACTTGAAGAACTGCCTACTACAAAGGCTGCCAACAAGATGGAAAATGCACAAGGTTCTGTAACCGAAGCAGAATTGACCGGCGTTATCGCAAGGACAATGGCCGATGCAAGGAACAAATTCAAACTTAATTAATTAACAATAAAAACAGAAAAAAATGCCTGAAGCATTAAATATCCAAGACACATCATGGTCCGGTCCTGCCGCGAGTTACATGATCACACGCGCCGTAGTAGGTGCTGAAACAATTGAGAGTGGGTCAATTTATGTGGAAGATGGAATCCGCAAAAAGAAGACCATCCCACGCATTGAGGTATCAAACTTCATGCAAAAACGCCAAGCCACTCCAACCTCCAAGGGAAGCGTTGATGTAGATGGTCGCGTTCTGAATCCACAGGACCTCATGATGTATTATGAGTTCAACCCAAGGGATTATGAGCAACACTTTTATGCAGAGCAACTTCAGCCTAAACTTTTGGGTAGGGAATTGCCTGTTACCGCAGAGAACTTCATGATGATGCAGACAATGAAGCGTTTGAATGAGTTTTTTGAATATGCTATTTGGAGAAGCCGCGTAGATTACGATCCATCCGGAGCAGCAGTATTGCCTTCAGCTAAAGGCGATGCATCAAGCGGTACCCCTCTTTATGATACTGACGGCGTTCCTGCCCTGTATTATTTTGATGGGTTGATTAAAAAATTGTTGGATGCAGTTTCTGATCCAAACTACCCAACCATCGCAGTAAGCGCACCCAAGACCCTCGTAGCAGGCACCGCCGGTGTAGGTGAGGAGAACATTGGTGATGCTTTCTTGAGATGCTATAAGTTGGTTCCACAGGCTTTACTTTACAAGTATGGAGCCGGTGGCCTTCGCTTTATCATCAGCAAAAAGACCCAACAGGTTTACGAAGAATGGCTGACTACAACTGCCATTTACAAGAACAACGACTATACCGAGAAAGGTATCAATCGTTACAAGGGTTATGATGTTCAGCCATTGGCCGGTGTACCCGATAACACAATTATCGTATGTATCGCCAAGCCGGACATTGATTCCAATATGTGGCTTGGTATCAATAGCACCGAGGATAACCAACTTCAGTTGATGAGGCTCCAAAACAATTCTGAATTGTTCTTTGTAAAAGGACTTTTCAAAATGGATACCCAAGTTGGATTCCCTGACCAAGTTGTATTGTACACTACATTAACCGCGTAATCATCATAGGTAGGCCTTCGGGCCTACTTACTTTAAAAATTATAACAATGAAAAATTTCATTCTTTCTTTCATCGCAATTTTTGCCTTTGCAGTTGTTAATGCGCAGAGTACTTCTCCACGCTTTGGCACCACTGCTAACCAAGACAATACGGGTCGCGCATTGAATTGGAAATATGTTTCAGCAGTAGATGCAGCCGGTGCTGATAGCCTTGCTCTTTATCCAAATGCATACAACACAACAGTTCGCGTAACCTTGACTGATTCGTTCACTTTGAAGCAGCCTAATATTACTCGTTCATACGCTGCTGATGTTATCAACATTGTAGCATCCGGTTCAAGCGGAGCAAAACTGAAATTCAGTGGCTCTAATTTCCAAACTGCAGGAGCGGCAACACTCTCATCCGGTGGCAGAGCAGTTATTACCTTGATCTTTGACGGGGTTAAGTGGGTAGAATCTGCGAGAGTAGTTCAATAATAATATTTCAAAAAAGGGGCGGTCATCGGCCGCCTTTTTTTTAACTTGTTAATTTAACACCATGACTTTAGAAGATATCAAAAAGCAAGTTGCACATTTGCCTCATGTGAAGAAAGTATGGGTCAAGGCAGGTGAGGTGTATATCCAACCGGTTAAAGGTGCAACTGAACATGATTTAACGCAGGAAGAAAAGCCTGTTAAAACCTCTAAAAAATTAAAAGATGGCTCTGAATGATATAGTATTCGTGAAAGGTCAGGGGGGCTTGGGAAGGCCATTGACCGGCGAAGATTTTATTTCCGGCCTTGTTCTTTATACTGCTAATGGCAATTTGCCTTCCGGATGGTCAACAACCAACAGGATTAAATTGATCGGCAGCGTACAAGATGCAGAAAACGCCGGTATCAAGGATGATTATTCCGATGCAACCGCAGCTACCGGAACATATCTCATCACGACCAAGGGCAATACCGGTGATACCATCAAGTTGAAATATACTGATGCATCCGGTGTAGTTCGCGATCTTGGACTTTACACAGTTGCGGCAGCCGAAAGCAGCATAGCCCTCCAAGGGGCAGCATGGGCGGCAGTAATCAACGCAGGCACCCTCACTCATGGATGCACTGCAACCTTCAATACTGCAACCCTCACAGTTACTTTGCCAAAGGACCAAGGTATCTATCCAAATACCGGCACTCCATTTGCAGTAACCCTCACCGGTGCTTTTGCAGGAACACTCACTCAAAATGTTGTTCCCGGCGTAGCAAGTTTGCAAGCCGTTTGGCATTATCACATCAACGAATATTTCCGCATCCAACCCAAGGGCAGCCTCTATGTAGGCTTCTATGCAGTACCGGGTACATATACCTTCTCTGAAATTCAGACCATGCAGGTATTTTCGGGTGGGAAGATTCGCCAATTTGGTGTTTACAAAGATTCAGCAGCCTTCGCTTCAGCCGACCTTACCGCTATACAAACAATTTGTAGCGTTTTAGATACTTTGCATATGCCTGTTAGCAGCGTTCTCTATGGTGCTGACTTGAAAGCGGTAGCCGATCTGACCACATTGGCAGACTTGGGTACTTTGTCTGCAAGCAAGGCGAGTGCAGTTATTTCACAAGATGCCGGCGGCCTCGGAGCATTCCTGTATGTAACCTATGGCAAGTCCATTACTACATTGGGTGCAGCACTTGGAGCCGTCAGCCTCTCCAAGGTTAGCGAGGATATCGCATGGCCTCAAAAGTTCAATATCTCATCGGGTTACGAGTGCGATACAGTTGGCTTTGCAAACGGACAGGCATTATCTTCTATAAGCCAATCCGTATTAAACACATTGGATGATCGCCGTTACATTTTCCTCATCAAGTATGTGGGACTTGCCGGTTCTTATTTCAATGATAGCCATACTGCTATTACTGTTACAAGCGACTACGCTTACATTGAGAACAACAGGACCATTGACAAGGCTATTAGGGGTGTATATGCTGATCTCATCAGCTACATCAATAGTCCATTGGTGCTTAATTCTGACGGAACTTTGAAGGACACTACCATTGCGTTCTTTGAGAGCCAAGCCGGTAACAATTTGGACCAAATGATTAGAGATAGTGAGTTGTCAGCCTACGAGGTAACTATTGATCCGACACAGGATGTGCTTTCCACAAGCAACATAACAGTCGCGGTTAAATTGGTTCCCATTGGAGTAGCAAGGCAAATTACTGTTAACATCGGATTTACAACATCAATCTAAAATAACTAAATATGGCTACTCCCTTAATAAACGGAATCAATTATAGTTGGGCAAATGTAACCATTAACCTCTTTGGCGTTCCCGTAGTTGGTATAACCAAGATTGACTACAAGCGTAAGCAAAAGAAGGAGAATAACTACGGCATTGGCGCGCAGCCGGTGAGTAGAGGTTACGGCAACTTTGAATACGAGGGTAGTATTGAACTTTATACTGACGAGTGGAAGCGAATCATCGCTGCATCTCCCAATCGCGATCCCCTGCTTATTGCCCCTTTCAACATTCAAGTTGTTTACGGAGGCACAGGCGTAACGATTGACAAAGATGTGCTACGCGCAGTAGAGTTCATGGAGGACCCCCTTGCCGCAAGCCAAGGTGATACCAAACTGCTTGTAAGCATTCCCCTCATCATCGGGGCAATAGAAAGGTAATTCATGGTGTGGGTTACTATATAATCGCCGGTCATACTATCGTGGCCGGCGTATTTATTTGTCAATTTTGTATATTGCAGTAAATAATACACACCATGGACGAAATTCAAGTTAAAGAAAAGGCCGAAAAACTATCCCAATTACATGGGTGCAATGTCACTCCGCTTGTATTCAAGGATGGTGAAGATTCTATCATTGGCTTCGTAAAGGAGCCGCCGAGAATCGTTAAGCAGAGAGCATTGGATGCCGTAATGCAGAAAGGTGCAGTAACGGCCGCCGGTGAACTTATGGAGGCTATGCTCATTAAGGAGGAAAGCGATCAGCGGCTTTATGTAGACCGGCCCGAGTATGATAAATTCTATCTTGGAGCATCAATGGCCTGCATGGAATTGGTTAAGGTGAGCCAAGAGCAGTTTAAAAAAAAATAGAAGAATATAGGATAACCGATGAGAGTAGTGACGAAACGCAAATAGGGGCATTCATCGCATATTATTCCCATTTTTCTATTGATCCGAATGAATTAACTGACGATGAGTTTCATCGTATATGGGGCCAACTGAAATTTGTGCTTCAAAAATTAGGTAAAATGGAAAAATAATGGCCGGAGAAAGGGTAGAATATGAGATATCGTTACGCGATCTGCTTTCACAAAAGTTGCAGAATGCTGAAAATAGTGCCAAGGGACTTGATGGTACTATGGGTAGTTTGCAAGGCACCATTGGTAAGATAGGCGTAGCCATTGCCGGTGCTTTTGCCGTAGATAGAATCCTGTCTTTTGGTAAGTCCATTATTGAAGCCGGGTCCAAGGTAGAAGATGCCACTACCGGTTTAACCACTCTTTTAGGCGATACGGCCCAAGCAACCCAAGTCGTAAAAAACACGATGGAGGATGCTACAAAAACCCCCTTTGCATTTGAGGGTTTACTTTCAGCTAATCAACAATTAATTGCGGCCGGTATTAATTCCGAAAGGGCAAGGGAAGATGTAATGAATCTTGCCAACGCAGTAGCGGCTTCCGGTAAGGGTAACGCCGAGTTTGAGAGGATGACGGCCAACCTTGCACAAATTAGCACAGTTGGAAAGGCTACCGCGCAAGATATTAAGCAATTTGGCATCGCCGGTATCAATATTTACAAAGTCCTATCCGAGGCCACAGGCCAACCTATTGAGAAGGTTAAAGAAATGGAGGTTAGTTATGATATGTTGACCATGGCTCTCAAAAAGGCCCATGAGGAAGGCGGTATCTATTACAACGGCCTTGAAAACATGAGTAAAAATACTTCCGTAAAGATTTCCAACCTTGGAGATACCATATTCGTTTCAATGGTAGATATTTTTCAGCAGATGAAGCCCCTGACTGATTTCGTATTAGGAGGCATTGCTGATGGCCTTAATTCAATCCGAGAGTATATTTCTAACCTCAACCTAAAGGCGTTTGCAGAAGGGCTTATTTCGGGCTTTAAAGCATTTAACGACTTCATGCAGCCATTGTACCAACATATTAAGGCTGCTTTTAATACGATATGGGAAACAGTTACCAAGGTTTGGAATGCTTTATCACAATTCGGTGAGGAAGGTACCTCCATTCTAACCGGCCTACGTGATGCACTTGGATTCCTTATTGATGCTTTCGTATGGTGGTATGAGGTGATGTATAGTTTCATTGCCGGCGTTATTGATGTTGCCCATACCATTTGGGTTATATTGGAAAAATTAGGCGTAGTATGGGCCATAGGAAAGGTATTTGAGGGGGTATGGGGAGTTATTAAGTTGATCGGGCAAGGGCTTGCATGGGTGTATGATACAATAATTAAGCCGGTCGTAGAAAAGATTTTTGGTGCATACGAGGCCGTAAAAAAGTTTTTAGGAATAACAAGTCCCGGCGGCGCGGCTGCAGGGGGAAAAGCCGCAACTGAAAAAACGGCTATGGAATTAGGTGGGGAAGCAGCGACCAAGTCCGGCAGCGTTCCCGGTATGGGTAAAATACCTTCCATGGGCGCACCTTCCACAGGCGAAACAAAAGGCGTTTCCGGGTCCAAGGTAACAACCATTAACGTATCAATAGGTAAGTTAATTGAAGAATTTAAGATACAAACAACCAATATAGGCGAAGGCGCAGGCAAGGTTAGGGAAATGGTGGCCCAAGCCCTATTGAGTGCAGTAAACGATAGTCAAATAACCGCAGGAATATAATGGCAGACGAAATAATCATAGGCAGGGGTATAAACGCTTTGGGAATCTTGGTTAGGGCCTATAATCTGACCAACGTAAGGGTTCCCGATGCGCGCAAAAGCCCATACGAAGAACAGGAACTGCAATTAAACTATGCTCAACCCGATGCAACAAGGGCGGCCCCTCTTTACCCGGACAATAAGGCCGGTTATTTAGGCGTACCCGTATTTACTGACCTTACCCTGCAAGGCGGCTTTTATACCGACAATATCACCGGGCAGCAAGTTACATTCCCTGACATACGCTTTGATGCGGTCCTGTGTACAGTTGATTTTGTAGCACGTATTATCAAAACAGAAATACAGGGCCGAGATGGTACTGTGAAGGAATACATAGGCGAGGATGATGCGCGTATTACGATCCAAGGCGTTATTCCCGGGACCAATGGCGTATATCCTCAAAACGATGTGAGCCTTCTAAACCAATGGCGCAAGGCTCCAATATCCAAGGGGGCCGTATGCGGATTCCTGCAAATGTTAGGTATAAGCAATTTGGTCGTAGAGAGTTGCAATTTGCCGCAGATTGTAGGCGGCTATTCCTATCAAACCTTTACGCTGAATTGTATTTCAGATAACCCCGTAGAATTGGTAATTCAATAATGTTTAGATGCGTAACCAATATAGTCATTACTCAACAAGGTACCGGGCGCAACAAGGTCCTGACCTTTGACTATGTAACCGAGTTTTTCGCTACCGACACTTGGGTTGATCTGACTAATCAAGCCACAATTAAGATACCCAAAAACCTTTACGCCAAAGACCAATACGGCAAATTATACCCTCTTTTCGGAACTAATAAGAATATTGGCGGCTTTGATAATTCCAATCCCCTCTTTTTACGGGGCGATAAGGTTACTATCCGCTATGGGTATAGGTATTTCCGTAATGGCAACGAGGTACTTGATCTCCCGGCAGATACAAAAAATCAACCTATATATCAGTTCCAAGGCTTTATTACCGAGGTAGGCTCCAAGAAGCCTATTGAAATAAAGTGCGAGGACAATATGTGGAAGCTAAAGCAGATACCGGCTACCCCAAAGGTGTGGAATGGATCGGTAGAAAGCCTCATATCTGAACTTTTGGCCCCCTATCCCGAGTACAAAGTAAATAAATTGACCACAACAACGATAGGCCCCATCGTAGTGGGTAATGAATCCATTGCTCAATTACTTGAAAGGCTGCGCAAGGAAGCCAATTTAGAATCCTATTTCCGGGGGAATGAGTTGAGAATCGGAGGCATAGTATATATAGAAAGTGAAGCCGTAGAGAGAAAATTTGTTTTCCAACAAAACATTATTTCAGATGACCTGTCCTATAAGCGCAGGGATGATATTATTTTAAGCGCAGTAGTGATAAGCCGGTTTGAAGATTTTACCGGCGGCACAACGAAGCAAGGAAAGGCCAAGACCAAACGTGATCGCGTAGAAATATTGGTTTATTGGGACAAGGCCCTGCAAAAATGGAAATACAGTGAAAAACCATATCCGGCTAACGTGGAAGGTGAAAGACGTACCCTACATTTTGTAAATATTAAGGATAAAAATACCCTGTTTGAAAAGGGTGTTGATGCCTTAAAAAGATATTTTTATGAGGGCTTCAAGGGTAAGTTTACTACGTTTGGCATTCCCTATGTCAAGCAAGGTGATAACGTAACCATTGAGGACCCAATCCTGCCCGAAAGGAATGGCAAGTACAAGGTAAAAGGGGTAGAGTATTCCGGCGGTACCCAAGGGCATAGGCAAACAATTATTTTGGATTATAAAATATCCTAATGAACGAGCAACATGACCGGTCAATATCTACTGCCATAAAGAAATTGGCAGGCACTTTTACCCAACAAAAGATAACTTTTGATTTGGGCAATGTCGTTTCCGTTAATGCCGATGAGCGCACCTGCGAGGTGGGTATGGATAACAACGTAACCATGACTTGCAAACTTATGGCCCAAGTGGGAGATGGAATACTACTTGTACCGGCCGTAGGTAGTGATGTATTGGTAGGATATTTTACCTATGACAATGCTTTTGTCTTTATGTATAGCGACCTTGACACTATAAGCCTAAAGGGTACTGAATTAGGAGGCCTTGTTAAGGTTATTGAACTGACTAAAAAATTGAATAACCTTGAAAACAAGGTTAATGCAATAATCACTAATTTTAATTCGCATACCCATGCCGGAGTAACTACCGGGCCGGGAGTATCGGGAACTACTGCTACTCCTGTAACCGGCGCATTAACCCCGACATTGAGGACTGAAATTGAAAACCCAAATGTAGCACATGGCACTTAATCAAGATTTGGCCCTTGACAATAACGATATAGCCGTACTTGACGGAGATTTCTATATTGCTGAAAGCGACCAACAACATATTATAGATACTATTAATGCTTTCCCCGGATGGTGGAAGGAATACCCGGCTGACGGCGTGGGGCTTATGTCTTATTCCAAGGCTCCTACCGATCTGCAAGAACTTGCCCGGTCCATAAAACTGAATCTACAATCAGATGGTTATTCCGTAGAAAATCCAAAGGTAGATAACGTGAATGGCCATCTTATTATTGATCCTAAAGCAACCAAGTCATGAGTACGTTCACAGGAGTAAACGGGCAGAGCCTTTTTGATGTATGCTGCAATACCTATGGTACGCTTGACTATATGTATAAGTTGATCCAAGATAGCGGCAAAGAGAATATCAATGCCGGTGTAAATACCGGAGATAAGTTTATTTGGGATTCGGCCCTAATCGTAGATCAGCAAGTCAATCGTTATACTACCCTTTCCGGAAAAATATTTGCAACCGCAGCCGGCGGCAATGGGAATACGTTCTACATTGTCATTGGCCAAGATGGGCAGATTCCTACTAACAATATTTATGTACCACCAAATAATAATTCACCTGTGGCAAGTCAATATCAAAAAACCTCGTCATACTCAAAATCGGTTACAGTAGACGGAGAAATGATCTTCTATATCGCAGATTTGATCGGTAAAGACATTTTGCAGATTGAACTTGAAATTAAGCCTCTAAAGGCTACCGATTTTAGTTGGAATAAAGTAACCGGCAACCTCACACTAAATAGTGCTTCAGTTGAGACCTTTGCCGGACAAACTATGTTTATTTTGTACACAGAAATAATTACGCTATGAGGCATCTATTTATATTCCTATTCGTATTGATCGGCTTTGAATCCATTGCCCAACAACCTACTAACTACACTCGCGTGGCCGGTCGCTATAAATGGACTTCCGGATATTTTGATTCTACCATGCACATACCATCCGGTCCTACGCCGAAATTGGGCGGCGGTTATACCGGTCCCGGTGCATTGTTTTTCAATACTACCGATTCATCAGTATATACTTGGACCGGCACGCAATGGACCCTTTTACGAGGCTCTATTGAGGGTGAGGTGAGTGCCGTTAGGAATAATACAGGCTCCGCAATAACCAAAGGAAGCGTAGTGTATATTACCGGCTCAACCGGTACAGTCCCAACCATTGCAAAAGCATCTGCAAAAGCAGAATCTACCTCATCAGTAACTTTTGGCGTACTTGCACAAGATTTGGCCGCCGGTGAAACGGGATATGCGGTACTTTCCGGCCGTCTTTATGGGCTCAACACGAATGCCTATACGGAAGGCGATCCGGTATATTTGGACACGATAGCCGGTCAATTCACTCATACTAAATACCAAGCACCATTGCACTTTGTATTGGTGGGTTATATTGTTAAAAAATCCGGCGGTAATGGATCGTTAGAGGTGAAGATTCAAAACTATCCGGAACTTGATGAACTGCATAATGTTCGTATTACTGATCCGGTGCGTAACCAATCAATACTTTTGTACGATTCCACGAATAAACTTTGGGTAGATACGGCATTGTCGGCAGTGGCTCCGAGTACCAATATTTATAATGCGGATGGTACGCTGACTGGGAATAGGACTTTGACGAGTGGTGGGTATAGTTTAACTATATTAGGTGGTATTGAAGAGGTTGTAGGTTTCCCAAGTGAACAAATATCTTTAAGATTACAAGGTTCTACAACTACAAAAAATCCTTATTTAAGCTTGAAGAATACCAATGCTTCTGGCAAAGATTATACTTTGCGAAGCATGACTGATGGCTCATTTGATATATTTAATTTATCTAATTTAACTTCAATATTTAAACATGATTGGACTAATAATATAAATTATTTCAAATCAGCTTCTGGATTAACAGATACAAATAATTTTTATTTAGGTTTTAATATTGTTAGTGGATTATGGTTAACAAGTTCAAAAGCAATAGGCAATTATGCAATATGCCAATCTGGTGGTAGCACATTTGTTAATGCTCCAACAAGTGGTAGTATAGGATTTAGAATTAATAATGCGGATAAAATGACTCTTACATCCGCAGGTCGCCTTCTTTTGGGCACTACTACTGAGGCAACGTATTTGCTGGATGTGAACGGCACACTTCGCACAACAGATGAAATTACTTTAAGCAAAGCAAGTGGAACGGCTTTGATGAATGTTATCGGTGGTAGCGGTGTTGAATCGCAAGTCAGAATAGGTTCACAAACTGCGAACACAAGATTTTCACTAACGGCAAACGGTGGCGATTTTTATATCGGTTCTCAACCAGACGTAGGAACATCTACAAAGATTTTTACAATAAGCAGAGCAAACACAAATGTAGCTATTGTAAACAATACAACAACGGCAACCTATGCAAATAAGTATTCGCTTTTGGAATTGGTTGGTACCGGGAAAGGTTTTCTCCCTAACAGAATGACGCAATCACAATTGAGAGGAATTGCAGGAGCAGTAAATGCAGTGTCAATTGTAAGCGGTGGAAGTGGATATACAAACGGAACTTATAATAACAAAACAGCCATAGTAACAACCGCATATGGAACTGGTACAGTCCAAGTATCTGCAACAGTAGTTGGTGGTGTTGTTACAACACTTACGATTGGGCCTATACCTCCATATGGTTCTGGATTTCAAATTGGTGATATAATAACATCTATTGTTGACTTATCAGGAGGAGCAGGATTTCAGGGTAAGATTAGTGGCGTAACAACACCAACATCTTTAATTGCATATCAAACGGATGCGACAGAAGGAGCATACATACACACATCAAATAACGGATGGCAAAGAATACTGACAACTTCTGATAGTAGCGGAAACATTTACACAACCGATGGCACACTGACGGGGAATAGGATACTTGATGCAAGTACTTATACTTTAAATTTTAATGCAAATGCATCACAAGGAATTGTTTTTCATAAACAAAGGATAAATACTCTTGATTATTATTATGGATTTTCTGGTAAAGATGTTCCATTAACATCCACTGGTAATGCTACTAATTATAATGTAGCTGCATCATTTAACGGCAATGTTTTGTATTTAAATGCTGGATTAGCTTTAGCATTTTCAATGTCAGGTACTGAAATAATGAGGCTAACCAATAATAATAATTTCATTGTTGGTAATGGTAGTAGTTTCTCAGACGCAGGCTACAAATTAGACGTGCAAGGCACAGGGCGGTTTACGGGGAATGTTAGAGTTGATAATGGAATTAGAATATCAAGAGAAGGTGTAGTTACAAATGGTTATACTATGATAATTGGCGACCAGCCTGCTTTGGCAGGTGCTACGCCATATTACAATACTTTAATTGGTAATACCCCTTATGGGTTATCATCAAATAAAACAAGAAATGCTATTTTAGGTTCTACATGGCAATCAACTGGTGATGGTGCAGTTGGTGTAGGTAATAATGTGTATTTGGGAGGTGATGGTGCTATTGCTTTTGGTAATGGTACAACTGCTTTAGCAAATGAATTTGTTGCAGGGAACCCAAACTATGCAATCACAAATGTATATTTTGGTAATGGTAAAATTGGTGGAGATTTTAATACTTATTCTTCAAGAGATGGTGTTTCATATGCTATAAATGGTAGCGGTGGAAATGGTACAGATAGAATTGGCGGTAACATAACAATTGCAGGAGGTAAAGGAACAGGAGCAGGAACACCGGGTGATATTATTTTCTCAACTGCAACTCCTACAACAACAGGGACAACGCTTCAATCACTTACTCAAAGATGGTGGGTTAAAGGCAGCACAGGAACATTGGCAAATCTATCAAGTCCTAATGCATCAGCGGCCCTTCAAGTTGATGCTACAACACAAGGGTTTTTGCCGCCACGTATGACCGGAGCCCAAGCCGAGGCAATATCAAGT